>Ga0209379_10000074_pt1 | contig 140688 bp, 108 predicted proteins | sample tdDd001_FD_187124 | JGI IMG/M metagenome (GOLD analysis project Ga0209379, IMG submission 187124) | Marine sediment microbial communities from the Atlantic coast under amendment with organic carbon and nitrate - tdDd00.1 (SPAdes)... | ecosystem: Environmental > Aquatic > Marine > Coastal >...
CGCTTCTCGCTTCTCGCTTCTCGCTTCTCGCTTCTCGCTTCTCGCTTCTCGCTTCTCGCTTCTCGCTTCTCGCTTCTCGCTTCTCGCTTCTCGCTTCTCGCTTCTCGCTTCTCGCTTCTCGCTACTTTCCTAGAGTAAACTCTTTCGACAAATGGTGCGCAAGGTACTTAAACATATTAAATACCGCAGTTGTTTTAGCCGTCGGTAAGCCGTTGTCATCAAGGAAATAGTTGCCTTTAAATACCAACACATCGTCCTTTTCTTCTACACTATCTGCGCGCATTCCATCAATGTAATCGTCGTGTTCCTGAATAATATGGTTAGCAATCATTAACAGCTCAAGTTGAGAGACGACTTTCTTTTCGCTCATTGGGGGATACCTTCTTTGATGGTTTGTTCTTGATGAACAGGTGTGTTGAAAATTGTATGGATAAACACGGCAAAATCAATTGCGATAGATCAATCGAGAGCTTAACGCTGAAAGACGGAAGCGTGTAGGTTTTGTGACTGGTGGCAAAAAACCTTACCTTAAGTTGGCATCGTCGATCTTAAGACGTTTAGTATGTGGCGTTTTCATAACTTGGCCGAATTGATTGGGCGACTTCTACTGTTTAAGATTGTTTTCCATTTCTAAGACATCGCTGCATTGTCGAGCAGTCAATGTAGAAATTTAAAAAAGATATTGATCTTCTTGCAATCTCGCTCAATAGTAAAAAAAGAAGCAAAGTATTAAGTATGTCGTGCGATATATTGTCGCACTCGATAAAGGACACTTGAGTCAATTATGGGTAAGTCACTGGTTATTGTGGAGTCGCCTGCAAAAGCGAAAACCATCAATAAGTATTTAGGTAAGGACTTCATTGTAAAGTCCAGTGTAGGTCACGTTCGTGATCTACCGACTGCTGGCCAAAGCACAGGCCAGAAAGCTGCGGCGGTATCAACCAAAGGCTTAAGTGCTGAAGAAAAAGCACGTATTAAGAAAGAAAAAGATCGCAAGTCATTGATCAAGAAGATGGGTATTGACCCGTATCATGGCTGGGAAGCGAACTATCAAATACTGCCAGGTAAAGAGAAGGTAGTCGCAGAACTACAAAAACTGGCTAAAGACGCGGACAGCGTTTATCTAGCAACCGATTTGGACCGCGAGGGAGAGGCTATCGCTTGGCACCTTCGTGAGATCATCGGTGGTGATGAAGAGCGATACAAACGCGTAGTATTTAACGAGATTACAAAAAATGCTATCCAGCAAGCGTTCGAGAAACCGGGCGAATTGAGCATGGATGGTGTTAACGCACAGCAAGCACGTCGTTTCATGGACCGTGTGGTAGGCTTTATGGTCTCTCCACTGCTATGGAAGAAGGTTGCACGTGGCTTGTCTGCTGGTCGCGTACAGTCGGTAGCCGTAAAGCTACTGGTAGAGCGCGAGCGCGAAATCAAAGCGTTTATTCCTGAAGAGTTCTGGGATATCCACGCTGATACTAAGACTCAGGACAAAACAGACTTCCGTCTGCAGGTTGCTCAGAAAGACGGTGTTGCATTTAAGCCTGTTAATGAAGCAGAAACCAAAGCAGCAATGTCGGTGCTTGAAAAAGCACGTTACGAAGTATGTAAACGTGAAGACCGCCCTACGTCTAGCAAACCGTCAGCACCGTTTATCACTTCAACACTGCAGCAGGCGGCGAGTACTCGTTTAGGCTACGGTGTTAAGAAAACCATGATGCTTGCTCAGCGTTTGTATGAAGCAGGTTACATCACTTATATGCGTACCGACTCAACCAACCTGAGTGCTGAAGCCGTTGAAACGGTTCGTGGCTTCATTGGTGACGAGTACGGTGATGCTTACCTACCGGCTAAGCCAAACGTATATGGCAGCAAAGAGGGTGCTCAAGAAGCGCACGAAGCTATTCGTCCTTCAGATGTCGCTGTTAAAGCTGACGACCTGAAAGGTATGGAAGCTGACGCTCATAAACTCTACTCGCTGATTTGGAATCAATTTGTTGCGTGTCAGATGACGCCAGCTAAATATGATTCAACTACTGTCAGCGTTAAAGCTGAAGAGTACACGCTGAAAGCGAAAGGTCGTATTCTTAAGTTTGATGGCTGGACTCGCGTTCAACGTCCACTTGGTAAGAATGAAGATCAGATCCTTCCTGCGGTACAAGTTGGTGACAGCATCGACCTGATTAAGCTGGACCCTAAACAGCACTTCACTAAGCCGCCAGCGCGCTTTACTGAAGCCGCATTGGTTAAAGAACTTGAGAAACGAGGCATCGGTCGTCCTTCGACTTACGCATCAATCATCTCAACGATTCAGGACCGTGGTTACGTTAAAGTTGAGCAGCGTCGTTTCTACGCAGAGAAAATGGGTGAAATCGTCACTGACCGTCTCGACGGCAGCTTTGATGACCTGATGAACTATGAGTTCACTTCACGCATGGAAGAGAAACTCGACCAAATTGCTGAAGGCGACGCTAACTGGAAAGGCGTGCTGGATGACTTCTTCACTGACTTCACAGGCGATCTAGCGAAAGCTGAACTGGATGAAGAAGAAGGCGGTATGAAGCCGAACCACATCGTTTACACCGATATTGAATGTCCGACGTGTTCACGTCCTATGGGTATTCGTACTGCGTCGACAGGTGTATTCCTTGGCTGTTCTGGTTATGCGCTACCACCTAAAGAGCGTTGTAAAACGACGATTAACTTAGGTGACGAAGAAGGCATCATCAATGTTCTTGAAGAAGATGTTGAAACAGCTGCGCTTCGTGCTAAAAAGCGTTGTCCGATTTGTGAAACGGCGATGGACGCTTATCTGATCGATGAGAAACGTAAGATGCACGTTTGTGGTAATAACCCGAACTGTGACGGTTACGTTGTCGAGCACGGCGAGTTCAAAGTGAAAGGCTATGACGGCCCTGTTGTTGAGTGTGACAAGTGTGGCAGCGATATGGAGCTGAAAAACGGTCGCTTTGGCAAATACATGGACTGTACTAACCAAGAGTGTAAGAACACACGTAAGATTCTCAAAAACGGTGAGGTTGCTCCTCCTAAAGAAGATCCGGTTCACCTACCAGAACTTCCATGTGAGAACTCTGATGCTTACTTCGTTCTTCGTGACGGTGCATCAGGTCTGTTCTTAGCCGCGAGCACGTTCCCTAAATCACGTGAAACGCGCGCACCGCTGGTAGAAGAGCTGGTTCGTTTTAAAGATCGAATTTCGCCTAAGTTCCACTATCTGACAGAGGCTCCAGAGAAAGATCCAGATGGCCTGCCTATGGTAGTTCGCTTTAGCCGCAAGTCGAAAGAGAACTATGTCCGTTCTGAAGTCGACGGTAAACCTTCGGGTTACACAGCACTGTATGTGGACGGTAAGTGGGAAATCACGGACAAGCGAAAAAAACCTGCGAAAAAGAAGTAGGTTCTAGATAGTCAAAAGGCAGCTAATCTTAGCTGCCTTTTTTCTTAGCCGAACGAATGACTGTTTTCATATAAATGCGATCAATATAAAACTATTCACCTAATGGCGAAGTTTATATTGAGATTCTCTGCTGCTATTTTGACAATGTTATCCGTAGCTTCTAATCCTTTAGAGGGGCAACTGGAAGGACGAGATGGGACAGAGACTAAAGCTTCTTATTATCATTGTTGTTAGTAGTGTCGTTTTTGTAATGACTACCTACGCTATTTCTAAACAAGTACTCGATAAAGTGATCGGAGGATTGCTGTGGGAGTATGCGCAAGTCTCTGCACAAAACGATGCCCAAGTATTAAAACCAATAGCCGTTCAGTCTGATTTAATCAAACAACTGGCTAATCACCCCAATATCACTTCATGGGCTCAAAATAGTGATGATTCCGTTTATCAGGCCGTTGCTGAAGATACGTTAGAGCATTTTCGCTGGCGACTCGATTCGAAGAATTTCTTTATCGCTTTAGACCAGAACCTTGCCTATCACTACAACGATGTAAATAGTATTCGTCAATTGAGTTTTTTCCGCCACTATCTGGATCCGGATGCGGTTATAGATAAATGGTTCTTTGAACAAAAAGAGAACGGGGTAGAGCTGTCGGTCAACATCGCTCACGATGTTCACCTTAATTTGACCAGAATCTGGCTTAACCAAACCATAGAGAAGGATGGACAGTTCTTAGGTATCGTTGGAACAGGCATAGATGTAACGTCGCTATTTGATCAGTTTTCGGACTACCACCCTTCGGGTATAGAAACCTTTTTCATTGATGAGCAGATGAGAATTCAGTTAGTACTTTCTGCGGATTCCACTCATTATCCATTGCGCGATAGTCGTTCAAGAAAACCACTACTGAGTAGTGTAATCAGCAACCACAATGACTATCTGGCACTAGAAAAACTGATGAAGTTACAGAAGAAGGGCCAAGAAGCTCAGGTTTTGATGGTAGAGCAGGCTTCAGGTCAGTCTGCGGTAGCGATTCACTATATTGAGTCTTTGGGTTGGTATGAGGTGACATTTGTCAGTGTTGACGCCATGGTTCCGGGTTGGGTGACGAGTCAGCTCTACTTTCCACTTCTGGCGATTACCTTGTTGTTTGCAACCATCCTTTTTGGCTGGCTGGTAAAACATTGGCTGATTCCACTAGAGCATTGGACCGAGCGCCTTGCTCAGTTAACGAAAGAACCACCGGCTAATCAACCACTCACTGCAAAATGTATCGACCACTGTTTTAATGAACTCGAGAATGAATTACATCACAGCCGCAAAGGATTGGATCACCTTGTTGCGTCACGAACCGCCGCTCTTGATCAGTTAGCGACATTTGATGTCCTGACCCAGCTGCACAACAAGCGTGGACTGGAAAAAGAGCTGAGTGCCGAATTGGCCCGTTCTTCACGCGAGCAGCATCAGTTTGGTTTGTTATGGATTGATGCCGGCATTACGCCTTTGTCAGACTCTGAACAGGCTCAGCGCGATTATCAAAGTGCGTTGCAGCTAGTGGCAAAAGGATTACAACGAGCGATTCGAGAATATGACGTTGCTGCAAGGTGGGCTGAAGACGAGTTTCTTGTCTTGGTTCGTTGTGAGCAGACTCCGACCCTGGAGCGTATCGCGAACCGCATAAAACAATATGTGGATGCGCATCAAGATGTCGCAAGGCAAGATTTTCGTCATCCGATTAAGCTGTCTATTGGTGGCGCTCTTATTGAACCTCAGATGAGTTTACAGCAAGCCCTGGCGTTGGCTGATAGTTCCCTCTACCTGGCGCAATCTAAACAAACCACAATCTATATTCACCCAGATTCTCGTCAGAGGAAGAGAGCCTAAGTTGTCCACACGGTTCTGCCTCTATTTATCACGCTATCCATTCACCACGTCTATGCGAGCAAAGTCACACCAATGTAGTTAATTTGTTGCCGTCTTGTGACCTTGTGGCGAGATAGTGTGAGCTATCGCAGAGCCCCGACAAGCAACAATTGTGTGGTCGATGGGACAGCATGTTTTAAATTGTAATCTTCCTGAAATACGATAACTTATAATAATCCTTTGTTGCTAAGAGTTCGGCTTTGACTCTTAAACGGCATAAAAAGCTGTGTTTACGCCTGTTAGGAGTTCGCGTGGACAAAAGGACTTAGATGAGCCCCCCTAAATAATGGCTCATTACAATATAAATAAAATGGAGAGAATTAAATGGCTGGTGTTTTGGGAATGATCCTTGCTGGTGGAGAAGGCTCTCGCCTGCGCCCACTTACGGAGTCTCGTAGTAAACCCTCGGTTCCTTTTGGCGGTAGCTACCGTCTTATCGACTTTGCACTGAACAACTTTGTAAATGCCGACTTGATGCGCATTTACGTACTAACACAGTTCAAATCTCAATCTCTGTTCCACCACCTTAAGAAAGGCTGGAACATCAATGGCATTACAGACCGCTTTATCGACCCAATCCCTGCTCAGATGCGTACAGGTAAGCGATGGTATGAAGGTACTGCTGATGCAATCTATCAAAACTTACGCTTTATGGAACTGTCTGAACCTGAACAAGTGTGTATCTTTGGTTCTGACCACATCTACAAAATGGACATCAAGCAAATGCTCGATTTCCACAAAGAGAAGCAAGCATCATTAACCGTGTCTGCTCTGCGCATGCCATTAAGTGAAGCGTCCCAGTTTGGTGTTATCGAAGTGGATAGCGAAGGGCGTATGATCGGCTTTGAAGAAAAACCAAGTCAGCCTAAATCTATCCCAGGAGATCCTGAGCATGCACTCGTCTCTATGGGTAACTACGTTTTCGAAGCAGAGACGTTATTTGCTGAGCTGATAGAGGATGCGGATAACCCGGATTCGAGCCATGATTTCGGTAAAGACATTATTCCGAAAATGTTCCCACGTGGAGATGTGTTTGTTTATGACTTCAGTACCAACCGCATCACTGGTGAGAAAGAAGAAGTGTACTGGCGAGATGTCGGTACGATAGACGCTTACTGGCAAGCGCATATGGATCTGTTGAAAAAGGACGCTCCGTTCTCCCTCTACAACCGTAAGTGGCCGCTTCATACATATTACCCACCTTTACCGCCAGCGACTTTTACCGATTCCGATAACGGTCGGGTGCAAATCATCGACAGCTTGGTGTGTAGTGGTAGTTATGTTCGTGGTTCACGCATTGAGAAGTCAGTGCTTGGCTTCCGCAGTAATATCGCATCAGCGTGTGATATCAGCGAAAGTATTCTGCTTGGTGATGTGAAAGTAGGTGAAGGTTGTGTGCTGAGACGTGTTATCGTCGATAAGGATGCGGATATTGCACCGGGTACCCAAATTGGTGTAAACCTGTCAGAAGATAAAAAACATTATCATGTATCTGACGAGGGAATCGTTGTTATTCCAAAAGGAGCACGTATTGGCTACTAAGAATCTTTCTATTCTTTTTGTAGCATCGGAAGTAGAAGGGTTAATCAAAAGTGGTGGCTTGGCAGATGTTGCCAAGGCACTGCCTGAAGCATTGCTCGCATTACAGCAAGATGTTCGTATAACGTTACCTGCTTACCAGAAAGTAGCAGGTATCGATCAAGCTCCGGCGGTACTTGAGACGCAACTTGAGTACTGGCCTCACACTCACTATAAGGTCAAGCAGCTTGAAGTGGCTGGTGTCACCGCTTACGCGATTGATTGTCCACAGTACTTTGACCGTCCTGAAATGTATGCCGAAAACAATCAGGCGTATCAGGATAACGGTGAACGCTTTGCTTTCTTTAGTGCTGCATGTCTCGATATGTTGCCTAAACTTGGTTTCCAACCTGATATCGTTCACGCTAACGACTGGCATACAGGGTTCGTACCTTACTTGCTTAAGCATCGTTATGTTGCTGATGAGTTCTTTGCGCAGACTAAGAGCATCCTTTCAGTACATAACGCCGTGTTTAAAGGAGTATTCAGTTACGACGAACTGCAGTTTCTTCCAGAGATGCATACACGCCATGCGTTTGATGCGGCGGTCAGTGATACTCATGTCACCATGCTAAAAGCCGGGGTGATAAACGCTGATAAGATCAATGCGGTAAGTCCGACGTATGCTGAAGAGCTGACGACCGAACTGGGTAGCCATGGTATGGCGGCTGAGTTCCAGCATAGAGCGAGCGATCTGGTTGGCATTCTCAATGGTTGTGACTACTCAGCCTGGAACCCGCAAACTGATCCAGCTCTGCCGGTGAACTATAAGCCGAGTCGTCAAAGTATGGTGCGTGGTAAGAACGCATGTAAGAAAGCACTGCAGCAACGTCTTGGACTAGAAACCGGTGATGTGGCTATGTACGGTATGGTATGTCGACTGACGAACCAAAAAGGTATTCATTACCTGATACCTATTTTAAATGCTTTCTTACGCCATCAGGTTCAGGTTGTGATTGTCGGTACCGGCGATCCAGTACTGGCTGGTCAGTTGAAGGAAATCGAAGCCATCAACCGTGATAAGTTTGTCTTTGTTGAGGCGTATGACAATGAGCTTGCTCATTTGGTTGAAGCCGGTTCTGACTTCTTCATCATGCCTTCTGAGTTTGAGCCCTGCGGTCTGAATCAGATCTACAGTATGGCTTACGGCACTTTACCGATTGTTCGTGGTGTCGGCGGATTGCGTGACAGTGTTAATGATTACGATGCTGACCCTAGCTGTGCGACAGGTTTCGTTTTTGACCAACCTGAACCTCAACAGCTACTTAATGTTCTGCAACGTTCGCTGCTGCTTTACGCGCAAGAGCCTAACGAGGTTAAGCGTGTTCAGCTATATGCGATGGAGCAGGACTTCTGTTGGTCCAAAGCGGCTGATGAATATATCAACTTGTATCATAGTGCACTCAATGCATAACCCAACCAAAGGCGTCTTTCTGACGCCTTTTTTGCATGATATTTACATTTTTTAGCCAAAGAAATAGGCATAAATAACACCTGCTGACTTAATTCCTTATCGGTTTATGGTAATCTCCTTAGCCAATGTTTAGAACCTGAGTGATTCCTGTCTGCTATGAGCGATACTTTGCTATTTCACAAAACTTTTGCCCACCCAACCAGTGACGAGTGGGTCGTCTTTGTGCATGGAGCAGGGGGAAGTTCATCAATCTGGTTTAAACAGATCAAAGCGTACAAACAACATTTCAACTTGTTGTTGATTGATCTTCGTGGCCACGGTAAATCCAATCAGTTACTTAAAGAGCTCATCGCCAATCGCTACACCTTTAAAGCTGTCACGTTGGATATTCTCAAAGTTCTTGATCATCTGAAGATTCGCTCGGCACACTTTGTCGGTATGTCTCTTGGTACCATCATAGTGCGTAATATCGCTGAATTATCGACTGACCGAGTTAAGTCTATGGTGCTAGGAGGCGCTGTTACGCGACTCAACACCCGTTCTCAGGTTTTAGTGAGGCTGGGTAACCTTTGTAAGCACATTGTCCCTTATATGTGGTTATACAGCCTTTTTGCATACATCGTTATGCCGCAGAGAACCCAGAAAGAGTCGCGACACCTGTTTATCCGCGAAGCCAAGAAACTGTGCCAAAAAGAGTTTAAGCGTTGGTTTATTCTCACCGCAGAAGTGAACCCGCTGATGCGATACTTTAAAGACCGCGAGCTGCCGATCCCGACACTCTACTTAATGGGGGAACGCGACTATATGTTTATTCAGCCGGTTAAAGAGATGGTGGCAGCGCACCGGAAAAGTCAGCTACTTGAAATAGCTGACTGTGGTCATGTATGTAATGTTGAGCGTCCGGAAGAGTTTAACCAACACTCGATTGCGTTTATTCAACAGCAAATTGATGAAAAGTAATCGCTAAGGAGCGCTGGCTCCACACTGCCAGCATACTCCGAATTGCGCTTCATTGAGCTCACCACACTCTTGACAAGGCCAGTCAGACCCAGCCTGTTTACTCCTGAACTCAGCAATGATCGCTTGTGCTAATGGTAATTGCTGCTCATCAAGCAACCAGATATAAGGTTCGCTATTCTCACCGAAAGGGACTTCTCCCTGCAGACCAAACAGCCCCTCTCCACGAACCTCACAGTCGATGTGGCGTGATTTGAGCAGCTCACAAACAATATGAGCCTCTGGTGGTGTTGCCGCAGAGTAAACGCGCATTAAACCTTCCCGTTAGAGGTTGAAGGCGCCGCCTTGAATTTCCCCATCACCCATTTAGCTATCACTGGGAACAGACCTAATAGAGCGAAAGAGGCCAGAACGCTTGGCGAAACGATACCGGATAGACTATCAATCTGCGCAAGTTGTGTACCAGCGTTAAGGTAAACCGCAGTGCCAGGCAGCATACCCAACTGACTCACCAGGTAAAATCTTACCGTCGCCAGAGGAGTCAAACCCATGAGCAGGTTGATCAAAAAGAAAGGGAATACAGGGATAAGACGCAGTGAGAACAGGTAAAACGAACCATCGCGCTCAATGCCCTGATTGATTGCTGACAGCTTTTCACCGAACTTAGCTTGAACCCAATCGCGCAATAAGTAGCGGCTACTTAAAAAGGCGAGGGTAGCACCAATTGTGCTGGCAAAAGAAACCAGAATCAGGCTGGTCCAAAAGCCAAACAGCGCAGCGCCTAAGAGTGTGACTACAGCCGCTCCAGGTACCGAGAAAGCCGTGATGGCGATGTAGGCAAAGAAATAACTCGCAGCTGCGACAACAAAGTTATCGGCAATAAACAGGGCAAGTTCAGCTTGTTGTGCCTTGGCGTTTTCAAGGGTGAGGTACTGACCAAAATTGAGTGCTAACAGGACAATTAAAGCGATGAAAATCACGCCAAGGATTAATTTTTTATTCATACTACATCTCCATCACATATCAAAGCTGAATAAATCAAAGTGTTAATAGACTAGACAGGGAATGCAAGCAGTAAATTTCACACACAATAAAAAAGTCAGCCCTGAGGCTGACTTTTGCTATAGAAATAAAATATCTCAATTAATGGCTTAGCTCGTTTAGCAGCTCCTGACGTCTGTTTTGTGGAATCACAGACCAGTGAGTACCATTAATTGCACCTTCTAACGCCCAAAGCAGTTCGATGTTAACATCAGAGGAGTGGGTAGACTGGATTGCTTTAAATGCGTTAACAGAGCCGGTTTGCTCAAGGTTCTCAACACTCTCGATGCCAGCTTTCTTAAGCATACGCTCAGTCGCCAGACGCAAATTAGGCAAATCTTTGAGACGATTTGGCTTAGCCTGAGACTGAGTCTTCTTCTCTTTATTTGCTGCGTCGAGCGCCATTTTGGCAACTTCAAGTGTTTTGTTTTGGTCGCAACTCCAATCTTCGCACAAGGCAAAGTATTTCGTTACAACTGGGAATCCACGTTTTTTATAAACATAAGGTTCGAGTCCTTGAGACTTAAACTGTTTAGTCAGTGCCGCGTCGGCACGAACGTGAAGCTTGTCGTTGACTACGAGTGCGAACATCGTGTCATCAGCAAAAATGCCAAAGCCACCAAACATTGAACGAGACTTGATGTAGCCAAGTTGCTCAAATAATCGCATTGAGTCTTTTAGTATTGGTTTATCCATGCTGTGTATTCTCGGTGTATTGTTATACGCCACCAATTCAGGTCCGAGAGATTAGCAAATTTATGCAGGTACTGTGTTAGTAAGGTGTCATACAAACGTGAGCAATTCGCGTATGACCATTGCATATTTACCATCGGCAACCCCGCTACCTGACATAAAATGTTGAAGGCCGGAGGCTTTGCGTCCCACCCTTTCGGAGTGGTTTGCCCTGTTCGTGGCATTATTCGAACATTTAGAGCATAAATAAAATATGCGCAGAACATCACGCCGGAATCGGATAAGTGTGATCTTGGTTCAGTAAAAAGAGGGGAAACATACGCTTAGCCAATAGTGATGCTACCGGCTAAGCGAATAGGCTAACTATTTGTTAAGATTACGAACTGTATTTCGCTCAACGATTTCTGGATGCATTTCGAAGATACGCTTTTCGTGCTCTTTATCTTTAATTCGCTCAAGCAAGATTTCAAACGCGTTCTTACCAACACGACGTTTTGGTTGGTGGACGGTCGTCAGCGGAGGAGAGAAGTACTCAGCCAGCTCAATGTTGTCGTAGCCAATCACTGACATATCTTCCGGAATACGAATGCCTTTTTGCTGTAGACGGCTCATCAGACCTAAAGCCATAGTGTCGTTGAAACAGAAAACAGCACTTGGTTTGTTGTCCATAGCCGCAATCTTATCAGCCGCTAAAACTGCAGTGTCACACTCAAAGTTACCTTCAAGGATCCAATCTTCATTCACTGCCAGTTCTGCTTCAGTCATCGCACGTTTAAAGCCGCGAATACGCTCCTGACAGGCTGCCTTTTCAAAGTGACCGCTCAGACAGGCGATATCCTTGTGACCACGTTCGATAAGGTATTTGGTTGCCAGATAGCCGCCTTCTTCTGAGTTATCGATGATTTTGTCCGCTTGCGAGCTTTCTGGACCCCAATCCATAACTACTTTAGGAATGTCTTTGTGACGGTCAAGCATTTCGCTCAGCTCTTCAGTAAGGTCTGAACACATCACTAGAATGCCGTCTACACGTTTCTCTGCCAACATACGAATGTAATCGCGCTGCTTCTCGTAGATGCCGCCTGTATTACATAGAATGAGTGTATAACCCTGACGGTAACAGTAGCTCTCTACACCATCAATAACTTCAGAAAAGAACAGGTTTGTTGACTGTGTCACCAGCATACCGATAGTACGGGTGGTATTACACTTTAAGCTACGAGCAACGGCACTTGGCGCGTAGTTAAGCTCGTTAACCGCTTCCATTACTTTTTCTTGAGTAGCTTCAGCAACAAAGCGCGTTTTGTTAATCACGTGAGACACAGTGGTTGTTGAAACACCGGCTAGGCGAGCAACATCTTTAATAGTGGCCATAAGGTTTGTCCTGTCGATGACTGCCACGGAAATATATTCAAGTGTAGAATAAAATAGTCTGGCAGAAAGTATCAGAAACACAAAAACCGCCCTTATTTAGCGGTTTGTATTTGAATCGTTCATTTTTATCGTTTGCGGTCACGATTTTAGACCGCAAACTCTCAGAGAGCAAACAAAAAACGTCAAAGGAGCATGTTACAGCTCACAATGTGTTGTTTTATTCGCCAGCTAGATAAGTGCAATCAAGCTCTAGGAATGCATTAGTCAGGCTGGCAATCGCTGAGTAAAAGCCAAATTGGTCCAGTGTCTGACACTTAGCAGAGAATTTTGGCACCCAGCTTAGTAGGTGTTGTTGAATGAACTCTTCTTGCTCTTTTAGTGCGTCTTCAAGGTGACGTTCTTGTTCCAACTCGTTGGAGCGAATAATCAGGTTGCCAAGAAAGTCCAGTTCGATGGCTAGGTGATCCGCTGGTTCGTTAAGATCTTTCTCTACCGCAACACCATGTTTCGCCATCAGATCTTCCATTTCCTTAGCCGGTGCATCGTTAAGAAGACCAGTATTGCCAATATACATAGAGGCATAGGGAAGCGCGGAGTCTCTGTCCGATTTTAAGAACAGATCACAGAAATCGGCAGCCAGTTCTAGTTGGGCATCTTCACGGTCCATTAAACGATTAAGCGCATCAGTCACTCGTTCAATAGCAGGTTTTAAAGCGGCATTTTCACCCAGACCAGTGAGGAAAGAGCGGATTTCAGCGGAATGATACTGGGCAATGTTTTCCTCTGTTAGCTCGTTAGCAAACAGGCTCGACAGCCACCAGTAAATCTCAGCGCGTTTTTCATTAAATGCTTTAATTTCTTGCATTAGGTTCAACTCCTAAAATAACTATCTACTAGTTTAACCAATAAAAATGAATAGTGATAACGGCTTGTGTGACAAGTTAATATTACTTATGAACGGATATGAATAGATGGGTGAGTTTTGTCTTGAATCAAGAAAAAATCATCTTTCTTGGTTTTAAAGTGATAAATACTAGAAATGTTACTATTTATGAATAGAATACACTTTAGAGCAATTCCCAATGTAAATGAAGTGGTGTAGATGAGCTATCATGTACTAGTTGTAGAAGATGACGCAGTAACTCGTAGCAAGCTTGTTGGATACTTTCAAAACGAAGGTTACAACGTTAGCGAAGCGGAAAGCGGTGAACAGATGCGTGATTCGCTACAAAACAACGCGATTGATTTGGTGATGTTAGACATTAACCTTCCTGGTGAGGATGGCCTAATGCTAACACGCGAACTTCGCAGTCAGTCTGACATTGGAATCATCCTGGTAACAGGACGCACGGATAGCATTGATAAAATCGTTGGCTTAGAAATGGGCGCAGATGATTATGTCACCAAACCATTTGAGTTACGTGAGCTATTAGTTCGCGTTAAAAACCTTTTATGGCGTATCTCATCGGCACGCAACGCTTCAGTTTCGCAAGATGCAGCGCAGCAGGACGACAATATCGTTCGTTTTGGTGAATGGACATTTGACGTTCAGCGCCGTGCTTTAAGTCGTAATGGGGAACCAGTTAAGCTTACCAAAGCGGAGTACGAACTGCTGGTAGCACTCTCCTCATACCCGAATCAGGTACTGAGTCGTGAGCGAATTCTTAACATGATCAGCCACCGAGTTGACGCGCCAAACGACCGTACTATCGATGTTCTGATTCGTCGTATGCGAGCAAAAATGGAGTTCGATCCGAAGAACCCGCAGATTTTTGTCACTGTTCATGGCGAAGGCTACATGTTTGCAGGCGACTAACAAACACTGAATAAAAAAATACCGAGGCATCTGCCTCGGTATTTTTTTATCTGTAATTCACCACGACTAAACGTTACTTTCAGAAGCCTGAAGTGCTTTCTCTTCGTAGTCAGATGCCCAGTCACGCAGAGTTTGCCAGATACGACCTAAGGTCTCATGCCAGTATCGTTCAGTTTGCTCAAGGTAAACGGCTTTAGGCGTGTACTTAGCCCAGAACTGAGTCACATTGTCGTGAGCCAGATAGTTGGTTGGTGCGGCATAAGGTTTCAGACCTGCAGAGTGGAACTCATTCAGCGCGCGTTTCATATGGCTGGCTGATGTTACGACGACCAGTTTTTTAGTGCTGACGAACGCCGCTGCTTGCCTTGCTTCTTCCCAGGTATCTTTTGCCGTTTCAAGCAAGATGATATCGGACTTAGCCACGCCAAGCGCTAACGCTACTTTGGCCATCATACGAGCATTGCTTACTTCTGAGCCTGCAGCGTAGCCCGACAGAATCAACTTAGCTCCGGGGTAAATGCGCAGGATACGAATACCTTCACTTAAACGCATCAGTCCGGTACGACTTAATTCAGACGTAGGTGGGATTTTGTCATCTACCACATGTCCACTGCCCAACACCATCACATAGTCGATTGGCTCATCAACTGGGAAAAATGCCGAGTATTGGCGCTCAAGTGGCATCAATAGACGAGATGATACTGGCTGGAATGCGATAAGGAAAATGCCAATAAAAGAGAATAGAACAACAAAGCATCCTGTCTTCTGCTTACGGGTAAACATGATCAACATCAGACCGAAAAGGCCAATGATGAGCATTGCCGGCAACGGCATTAGCAGAGAAGACACAACTTTTTTCAGCTCAAACATACTAAATAGTCCGAAAAAACATCAATTGATTATATTTTAAGAGAAAGCCTCTTTATTCCTGCTTTTCTTGTGACAGAATAGCAGCACGATTAGACATAATAACTCAAGCTGCTGTGACTGAAGACCGCAATTTCGACGATATTGCCCACAAATTTGCAAAAAATATTTACGGCTCTGACAAAGGCGAGATTCGTCAAGTCATTGTTTGGGAAGATCTTCAACAGATACTTCATGCCGTAGATGGGGCGAAACAACCACTGAATGTGCTGGATGCCGGGGGAGGCTTAGCACAAATGTCGCAAAAGCTTGCTGAACTCGGACATCACGTAGCGTTATGTGATCTATCTTCTGAAATGCTGCAATTAGCACAGCAGGATATTGCAAATAATGGCCTGCTTGAGCAGTATCGCTTCATTCATTCGCCAGTCCAATCGATTGATCAACACCTCGAGTCCCCAGTGGATGTCGTACTGTTTCATGCTGTGATGGAGTGGTTAGCAGACCCTAAGCCCGCATTAGAAAAAGTGCTTGAGCAGGTGAAACCCGGTGGGATGGCTTCCATCATGTTTTATAACCATCATGGCTTGGTCTACAAGAATGTCGTATGTGGCAATATTCCGCATGTTTTAGACGGAATGCCACATCGCAAGCGTTTTAAATTACAGCCGCAAAAAGGCTTAAAACCTGAAGAGGTATACCAGTGGATAGAAGACGCTGGTTTTTCAATTTGCGGTAAGTCTGGTATCCGCTGCTTTAGTGACTACATAGGTAATATGGAGTACATGGGCGATTACCAGTATGAAGATGTGTTGGCACTAGAAAGACAATTGTGCAGACAAGAGCCATACCTCTCGTTAGGTCGATACATACATGTATGGGCACAAAAGAAAGAATAAACAGGACTAACAATGAGTGAGATGACTCTAAATGCTGCTGAGCAGCCGATCGACGAACTGGTCGGCTGGGTAAAACAGCACGATTTCTCATTGAACCTGACCACCGAGCGTTTGGCATTTTTGATCGCTATCGCTGTGCTCAGTAACGAAAGGTTCGATGAAGAGTTAGGTGAAGGTGAGCTGCATGATGCGTTCACCATTGTGACTCGATTATTCGAAGAGACAGGGGATGCATCTGCGTTCCGTGCCAATAACGCCATCAACGAGATGGTCAAACAGAGATTAATCAGTCGCTTTACCAGTGAAATCACGGAAGGCGCCAGTATCTATCGCTTGTCACCTCTTGCGATAGGTATTACCGATTATTACGTTCGCCACAGAGAGTTTTCAAAACTTAAGCTATCTATTCAGTTATCTATGGTCGCTGACGAAATGGCGAAGGCGATTGACTCTGCTCGTCAGGGTGGTACCCCAGCACACTGGCGTAAGAACGTTTATGGTGTTTTGAAATACTCAGTGGGTGAGATTTTCGATCAGATTGACCTTAACCAGCGAGTGATGGATGAGCAGCAACAATCAGTAAAAATACAGATTGCCGAACTGCTGAATAAAGATTGGCGAGATGCGATTAACAACTGTGAATCGCTGCTATCTGAAACGTCCAATACCCTAAAAGAACTGCAAGACACGCTTCAGGCTGCGGGCGATGAGCTGCAGACTCAGATTCTTGATATTCAAGAGCTGGTCTATGGTGATGATGAGCTCGAATTTATTGCTGAAACCTTGTTTGCGCTGCAGATGAAGCTTGACCGCATCACGAGTTGGGGTCAACAAGCGATAGACCTATGGATTGGCTATGACCGTCACGTTCATAAGTTCATCCGTACCGCGATTGATATGGATAAGAACCGGGCGTTCAGTTCGCGTTTACGTCAATCGGTAAAAGATTACTTCGATATGCCTTGGTATCTGACTTATGCAGATGCTGAGCGTCTAACAGACCTTCGTGATGAAGCTCTGGTACTTCGCGATGATGAAGTAACCGGCCAAGTACCACTAGAAGTGGAATACGAAGAGTTTCAACAGGTCAATGATGAATTGGCGGAACGTATTGGCAGTATGCTCAGAGTTCATAAAGAACAGGGCTCCGCTATTGATCTAGGTGTCGTACTACGCGACTACCTTGCTCAGCATCCGCAGACTCATCATTTTGATTTAGCACGAATTGTTATTGACCAAGCCGTACGTCTTGGCTACTCCGAGTCAGATTATCAGGCGATTCAGCCAGACTGGCAGGCGATCAACGATTTTGGTGCAAAGGTACAAGCAAATGTCATCGACCGATATTAATGAATACATGTCAGATAATCTGGCAAAAGCAATTTCGAACCCTCTGTTTCCAGCGCTTGATAGCATGCTGCGGGCAGGACGTCATATTTCTAGCGAAGATCTTGATAACCATGCACTGTTATCAGACTTCGAAGTTGAACTGAGCTCTTTTTACCAGCGCTACAACACTGAATTAGTGAAAGCGCCTGAAGGTTTTTTCTACCTTCGTCCGCGCTCAACTTCTCTGATTGGCCGCAGTGTTCTTTCCGAATTAGACATGCTGGTAGGCAAGGTATTGTGTTTCCTTTACCTGAGTCCTGAGCGTCTGGCTCACGAAGGTATCTTTACCAATCAGGAGCTGTACGAAGAGCTGCTTGCGCTCGCCGATGAGGCCAAGCTAATGAAGCTGGTGACCAACCGAGCGACAGGTTCAGATTTAGACAAAGAAAAGCTGTTTGAAAAAGTTCGTACATCTCTACGTCGACTACGCCGTTTAGGCATGATCATCAATATCGGTGAAACCGGTAAATTTAGCATCAGCGAATCTGTATTCCGCTTTGGCGCCGATGTCCGTATTGGCGATGACATGCGTGAAGCTCAGTTACGCCTGATTCGCGATGGTGAAGCGGTGGTCCACACTAAAGAGCCGAGTCAGGGTAGCCTGCTCGAGCAAAATAACGACGACAATGACGATCAAGCCGAAGAGCAGATGTTAGAAGAGGGTGAAGCATGATTGAACGTGGTAAATATCAATCGCTGACCATGGTCAACTGGAACGGTTTCTTTGCCCGTACGTTTGACATTGATGGTTTAGTTACAACGCTTTCTGGCGGTAATGGTGCAGGTAAATCGACCACTATGGCGGCGTTTATTACGGCATTGATTCCAGACCAAACCTTACTTCACTTCCGTAACACCACTGAAGCAGGCAGTAGCCAGTCATCACGTGATAAAGGTTTGTACGGTAAGCTGCAAGCGGGTGCCTGTTACGCTGCTCTTGATGTGGTTAACTCGCGCAATCAACGTTTATTGTTTGCGGTTAAGCTGCAGCAAGTGGCTGGTCGTGACAAAAAAGTCGACATTAAGCCATTCGTGGTACAGGGCCTGCCAAGTCACGTTAAACCTACTGATATCCTAATCGAAAGTGTTTCAGCGACTCAGGCTCGTGTCCGTCAAATCAACGAAGTAAAAGAAGCGGTCGCTCAGTACGAAGGCGTACAGTTTAAAGCCTTCTCTTCAATTGTTGATTACCACTCACAGATGTTTGAGTTTGGTGTTATTCCGAAGAAATTGCGTAATTCAGGTGACCGCTCTAAGTTCTACCGTCTGATCGAAGCTTCTCTGTATGGTGGTATCTCAAGTGCGATCACGCGCTCTCTGCGTGACTACTTATTGCCGCAGAATGGCGGTGTTAAGAAAGCCTTCCAGGACATGGAATCTGCACTGCGTGAGAACCGTATGACGCTTGAAGCGATCAAAACGACGCAAGCTGACCGTGACCTGTTTAAGCACCTAATTACTGAATCAACCAACTACGTGGCGGCAGACTACATGCGCCACGCGAATGATCGTCGTAACAAGCTAGAGCAAACCTTATCTCTGCGTTCAGAACTGTTTGGTTCACGCGCGACTCTGATTGAGCAGAATAACCTGCTTAACCGAGTGCAAGAAGAGCTGGAGTTATTGGTTGATTCCGAATCGGCTCTGGAACAAGACTATCAAGCGGCTTCCGATCACCTACAGCTAGTGCAGAATGCACTGCGTCAGCAAGAGAAGATCGAACGCTATCAGGAAGATCTTGAAGAGCTCAACGAGCGTCTTGAAGAGCAGTTGATGGTCGTTGAAGAAGCGCAAGAACGTGTGGTAATGGCGGAAGAGCAAGCGACTGTTTCTGAAGAAGAAGTGGACAGCCTGAAGAGCCAGTTGGCGGATTACCAACAAGCGTTGGACGTTCAGCAAACGCGCGCACTGCAATACCAACAAGCAGTGCAGGCTCTGGATAAAGCTAAGCAGCTACTGGGTAACGAAGGCCTGACCGCTGAGTCGGCGCAGGCGTTGGTGTCTGAGCTAAAAGCGCAAGAAGCGCAAAGCACCACAGAACTACTGGCGACTAAACATAAGTTAGACATCTCTTCTGCGGCTGCAGAACAGTTTGAGTCAGCGCTAAAACTGGTTACCAGCATTGTTGGGACGGTAGAGCGTAAAGAGGCGTCAAGCTCGGCAAAAGCTGCTATTGAGCAGGGCCGTGAAGCTCAGCAGATCACGCAAAATGAACAACAATGGCGCGCTCAACATCGTGATGTTGAACGTCGTCTGCATAAACAGCGCCAAACTCAGGAGCTGGTTAGCGAGTATCAAAAACAGCACAACGTTGAACTGACTGATGAAATGACGTTCGAGCAGGAGCGTGAGCGTCATGCACTGCAAATCGAATCGCTGGAAATGTCTCAGGAAGAACTTCGCGAGCAGCGTAGTGAACAGCGTCGTCTGGAACAAGATGCTGCAGCTGAAATCAACAAGCTTGAAGCGATCGCTCCGACCTGGATTGCAGCCAACGACGCTCTTGAATCTCTTAAAGAGCAGAGCGGTGCAGAACTCTACGACAGCCAGGCTGTAATGAGTCAGATGCAAACTGTGCTGGAGCAAGAGAAGCAGCAATCTATTGCTAAAGACAAACTGGCTGAGAGACGTGCTCAGTTAGAGGACGAAATTGAACGTCTTGCATCACCTGGCGGTTCAAACGACCCTCGTCTTAAAGGTCTGGCAGATACGCTTGGCGGTGTTCTGCTATCTGAAATCTATGACGATATCACCATTGACGATGCGCCATACTTCAGTGCGATGTACGGCCCGGCTCGTCACGCAATTGTGGTTTCTGACCTATCTGGTATCGAAGAGAAGCTGGTCGAACTGGATGATTGTCCAGAAGATCTTTACATCATCGAAGGTGACATCGACGCGTTTGATGACAGCTCGTTTGATGCGGAAGAGCTTGAAGGGGCAGTGTGCGTTCGCATGAATAACCGTCAGATGCGTTACTCGCGTTTGCCGGAAATTCCTTTGTTCGGTCGTGCTGCCCGTGAACAACGCCTTGAGTTATTGCGCAATGAGCGTGAAGAGGTGGTTGAACAACACGCGAAAGCAGCGTTCGACTCTCAGAAAATGCAGCGTCTGTATCAAGCGTTCAACAACTTTGTTGCTAAGCACATTCAGGTCGCATTCGAAGCTGATCCGGAACAAGCACTGGTTGTGGTACGTGACAAACGTAGTCAGCTTGCTCGTGTTCTCGCTGATCTTGATAGCAAAGAACAGCAGCAACGCAGTCAACTGCTTGCAAGTAAGCAAGCGCTAGCGGCGTTAGACAAGATTGCGCCAAACATGGCGTTAATTGAAGACCAGGCCCTGTCTGCACAATTTGAAGAGCTGGAGCTAAATCTTGCCAAGCTAACTGAAGCTAAAGCTTATGTAACTCGTCATGGTAAAGCGCTAGCGGAACTTGAGAAAATTGTATCGGCTCTTGAGGCTGACCCAGAGCAATTTGATGCACTGGAAGCGGACTACCAGGCTGCAGACCAAAAGCTTCAGCAACTAAAAACGCAGATTTTTGCCCTGGCAGATCTGGTTGAACGTCGCCACTACTTTGCTTACTCAGACTCCGTTGACCTGCTTAACCAAAGCAGTGAACTGAGCGAGCAGCTAAAAGCTAAGCTGGTCGAAGCAGAGCGTATGCGAACTCGTTCTCGTGATGAGCTTAAGCAAGCTCAGGGTCAGATGAACCAGTACAATCAGGTTCTGGCATCACTGAAGAGTTCACATCAGGCTAAGCTGGAAACCGTACAAGAGTTCAAGCAAGAGCTGCAAGAGTACGGTGTAACTGCTGACGAAGGTGCTGCAGAGCGCGCTATGCGCCGTCGTAATGAACTGCAAGAGCGTTTGCACACGTCGCGTTCACGTAAGAGTGAATACGAGCGCACTATCACTTCGACTGAGCTAGAGATGAAGTCGCTGGCTAAGCGTCTGAAGAAAGTACAGAAAGAGTATGTGGAGCTACGTACCTTTGTTGTCGCAGCCAAAGCGGGTTGGTGCTCGGTTCTTCGTTTAGCTCGTGAGAACGACGTTGAGCGTCGTCTACATAAGCGTGAACTTGCTTACATGTCTGCCGACGAATTACGTTCGATGTCAGATAAATCGTTGGGTGCGTTACGTCTTGCCGTTGCTGATAACGAAGACCTGCGTGATGCTCTGCGTCTCTCGGAAGATAACGCGCGTCCAGAACGTAAAGTTCTGTTCTACATCGCAGTCTACCAGCATCTTCGTGAGCGTATCCGTCAGGATATCATTCGCACTGATGATCCAGTGGAAGCGATCGAAGAGATGGAAGTAGAGCTGGCTCGTCTGACTGAAGAGTTAACTCAGCGTGAAAACCGTCTGGCGATCAGCTCTGAGTCGGTAGCAAGCATCATTAAGAAGACGATTCAGCGTGAGCAAAACCGTATTCGTATGCTTAACCAGGGTCTGTCGAATATTTCATTCGGTCAGGTTAAAGGTGTGCGTCTGAACGTTAAGATCCGTGAGAGTCACGAAGTATTGCTTAACGGTCTGTCGACAGGTCAGGAGCAACACAAAGATCTGTTTGAGTCTTCGCGTTACACCTTCTCTGAAGCGATGGCGAAACTGTTCCAACGCGTAAACCCTCATATCGACATGGGTCAGCGTTCTCCGCAGGTACTGGGTGAAGAGTTACTCGATTACCGTAACTACCTGGAGCTGAGCGTGGAAGTGAACCGTGGCTCTGATGGCTGGTTACAGGCTGAGTCAGGTGCGCTATCGACGGGTGAGGCCATCGGTACAGGTCAGTCGATCCTATTGATGGTTGTTCAGAGCTGGGAAGAAGAGTCGCGTCGTCTACGTAGTAAAGACATTGTTCCTTGTCGCCTGCTGTTCCTCGATGAGGCAGCGCGTCTTGATGCTAAGTCGATTTCGACTCTGTTCGAGCTGTGTGACCGTCTAGACATGCAGTTACTCATCGCTGCACCAGAGAACATCAGTCCAGAGAAGGGGACAACCTACAAGCTGGTACGTAAGGTGTTTAAAGACCACGAGCACGTTCATGTGGTTGGTCTGCGTGGCTTTGGTCAAACCAAGAAAGCCAATAGCGAAGTCCAACAATTGGTTGAAGAGCTATAAACAACAAAAGGCCCGCAGAAGCGGGCCTTTTTAGTTCTATTGGAAACAGCTTTAGCTAATAATCTCTTTGGAGAAAATACCAAACTGACGCGCAGCGTAGGCGACACGCTCTGCGGGTTTTGGGTATTCCGCTGGAGAGCCAAGGTTCTCAATATGATGAAGGCGAGGCAGTAACCCTGCACCGTTAGCAATCTGAATCGCCAGACCCGGGCGAGCGTTGAGCTCCAGTACCATAGGGCCTTCTTCTTTATCCAGAACCATATCGGTTCCCATATAACCCAGTCCGGTCATTTCCCAAGCGCTAGACGCGAGAATCAATAGGCGCTCCCAGTGAGGGACCTGCAGCGTGGCTAACTCTTTACCAGTATCCGGATGGTGGGTAACAGGTTGGTCAAACTGAACCGCTCTTACCGCGCGTCCGGTGGCGATATCAATCCCGACACCTACTGCACCCTGGTGCAAGTTAGCTTTACCGTCAGAGGCGGCAGTTGAGCAGCGCATCATAGCCATCACCGGATAGCCTTTGAAAACGATAATACGTACATCTGGTACGCCTTCGTAACTGAAACCATCAAAGCAGTCATCAAACTTGATTAGGTTCTCTACTACCGCAACGTCGTTTTTGCCACCGAGAGAAAACAGGCCGGCCAGCGCATTACTGATATGGCGCTCGACATCTTCCTGGTTAATGGTTGAGCCAGAAGGCTTGGTATAAACACCATCTTTATGCGACGTGATGACCAGAATGCCCTTGCCGCCACTCCCTTGAGCTGGCTTGATTACGAAACCAGGCCAGTTCTTAACCATGTTGTGGATGGTTTTTACTTCTGCTTGATTACGGATTACACCGATAAGTTTTGGTACAGTGGCACCTGCAGCTTCGGCAATGATCTTAGTCTTAAGCTTATCGTCAACCAGAGGGTATTTAGAGCGATCGTTGTAGCGACCAATGTAACTATGGTTACGTTGGTTCATGCCCATAATGCCCTTATGGCGTAGCTTAAACGGAGAGGTAAATTGTGAAAACATCACTTAGTCCTCCGCTAGCGGTTTAAAGCGACGAAGCTCAGTCAGACGATAACCAGTATAAGTACCTAACAGTAGGATGGCCGCTAATACAATTAGCTGCAGGCCAATGAAGTTAAAGGTTAAGTGCTGAATAAACGAGTTGGTCATCGCAAGATAAACCAGTACCGCTGTCAGCAGCGAACCACCACCTTGCAACACAACCTCTTTTGCACCTTCCTCTTCCCAGAGAATCGACATACGTTCGATGGTCCACGATAGGATGATCATCGGGAAGAAGGTGATAGATAAACCTTCGGTGAGGCCAATCTTAAACGCCACCACAGTGAAGACAGAGATGATCATAATTACCGTGATGATCACCGCGGATATCCGCGCGACTAAAAGTAAGTTGAGTTTCGACAGGTAACTTCGAATCACCAGACCCGTACCAACAATCAGCAAGAAGCCAACGATACCCGTTACTAACTGAGTTTGCACAAAGGCAACCGCAATCAGAACTGGCATAAATGTACCTGAAGTTTTCAGACCGATAATCACGCGCAGGAAAACAACAATAAGTGCACCAATCGGGATTAACATGATGGTCTTAAACATCGCTTGCTCTTCTAGCGGCAAACTATGAATAGAGAAGTTGAGTAGCCCGTCTGCCAGAACTTTATCTTTGGTCGCCTGAGTCGGTGAAATATCCTGAGCAATCATCGAGAAGTGAACCTGACTGTTCTGACCGCCGACTAAATCAAGCAGCGACACGTTCGATTCATCCCAAACCAGAATATTGTCAGAAATTGCAGGGTTAGCATTGTTAGGGTTAAACAGAACCCAGTTGTTGCCATCCCAGACCTGGTTCATATGTTGAATAGTTTGTCTGCGTCGACCGTCTTCAAGCTCGATAACGCCGACAACTTTACTTGGAATTTTCGCGTATGCGAGGATCTTATCAACCGCCTCTACCTTGCTCATACGGTTAAGAAGCAGGGAAGCATTTTGACTTTCATTGTCGTTGATAGATTTGATCAGTTCACGGGTGAATGTGATGTCGTCGGCTGAACGTTGGTTAGCGCGTTCGATTAGTGCAAGTACCGCCGCTTCTGCCGGACCATCAAAGGTCGGTTGAGTGATTTCATCACTTGGTGGTACAGGGGCAATTTTTGCTTGAGGGTCAACAAGGAACTGAGCCTTGTAATAGATGGTTTGTGGGCCGTTTGCCTGACGAACTGACCACTCGGCACGACGTCCGGATTCCGTCTCAACGTATGACAGGCCGTAACCAGGTGAAGATGAAGATTCATCAATCAGAGTGAAACCTGTTTGAGTATGTGGCGCAGCTAAAGAGGCTTTAACTGGTTTTGCCTGACCAGTGAACTCGATACGCGCTTCAATATCCCACACCTGACGAGCTTCACCTGGAGTCCAGGGTACACCGTAGTTCTGGTGCCTGAAAATACTTAATGCAATACCCGCAACAATTAATAGGGCAACTGAAATATAAAAAGGAATCTTTGACGTCATAAGCTTACGCTACCTTATTATTTTTTTGGGGTTTCCGTATGGATGTATTTTTTACTTACATCGACAACTGCAATGTCACGGATAAATTCACGACCTAGAAGTACAGGATGACTCATTTGAGAGCGATCCGCTAAGGTAAATTGCGCTTTTTCATGGATTTTCCCAAGTTTAACCCAAAGTTCGATCACGGCACGTCTTTCAACTTCAGAGTTAGTCGATTGGCGAATTTTTACGAAGCGAAGAATGGGTGCTTCGATCCAGTTGGAATCATCTAGTGCTTTCTCTCCATCAGATAGATGGAATCGAACCCAGTTTTTGCCGTTGCGTTCAAACTCTTCAATATCGACAGCGTTTAGAGAAGAAGTTGCAGCGCCAGTATCAACACGAGCATCAAAAGATTGCTTGATGGCATCGATTGTTACCTTCTCAACCTCACCGAGGACTACGCCATGAGTGGGTGTAGGTTGTGCGGGAGGCGGCGTATTCATCACGACAGGGGCCGCTGGCTTGCGGACTTCTTCCATCGCTTCAGTTTTGAACGTGATCAGCTCTTGCTCAAGGAGATTAACTTGCTCCTCAAGGCTTTCAATGTAATCGGACTGATTACTTAACTGTAAAGCTAGGTTTTCGTATTGAGTGGTGAGATTTGTTTCTGAAGCCTGAATGGCTGCAAGTGTTTCTTGGTGATACTGCTCGCTGTTTGTCAGCGTACAGCCAGAGACGAGCATGATAGCCATTAAAGGGGTCAATCTTGTCAACATTGAGAAACCTGAACGTAAAATAGAATTATTAAGTAAATAAGAAGTTTAGCGTATATTTTTTATCGCAAACAAGCAGCATTTAAAATGTTGCTCTCAAAATATGAGGAAGGGATGATCATACGCAAAAAATAAGGACGCTAAGCATCCTTATTATTGTATGGACTATTGAGTGAGAGCGAAACGGTTTGACGTTCAACTTGGGTTAACTCTCTGTCAATATTTTATGGCTTTTTAGCCACCAGAATTGCACGTCTTGGTGCCGGGTGACCCTCAACGGTTTTCGACGGGTCGTTAGGATCAAGATAATCAGGTAGAGAGTTATGCGTCATCCATTCGGTAGTACGTTGCTCGCCAGTTGAGGTTACGTTCTCGTCAACGATACGCACATCAACGAAACCAACTTGTTCCAGCCACACTTTTAGCGCTTTGGCTGACGGGAAGAAGTAGACGTTACGCATTTGCGCATATCGATCCACTGGCACCAGTACGGAAGTTTCATCCCCTTCGATGACGAGCGTCTCTAGCACTAGTTCGCCACCAGAAACGAGCTGGTCTTTTAGCTGTATCAGGTGATCCAGCGGAGAACGACGGTGATATAACACCCCCATGCTGAATACTGTATCGAATGCTTCCAGCTTCGGCAGTTGCTCAATACCAAGAGGTAACAAGTGAGCACGTTGATCGTCGCCCATCAGTTTACGAATTGCTTCAAACTGAATCAGGAACAGGTGTGAAGGGTCGATACCCACAGTCAGGCGAGCCCCTTCACCCAGCATGCGCCACATGTGGTAACCGTTGCCACAGCCAACATCAAGAACACTGCGGTTTTTAAGTGGTGAAATATGTGGAAGCACACGGTCCCACTTCCAGTCACTGCGCCACTCAGTATCAATATGAATACCGTGAACCTGATATGGGCCTTTGCGCCATGGGTGGAAGGTACGCAACAGGTTTTCAAGCTTGTTGAGTTCACCCTGATGGAAAGGTGTATCGTTCGCTAACGTCACTGAGTTTTTAAGATCGACCTGATCAGGTGCGCCTTGTGGGATCTTGTTTAATGCTTTTACCCAGCGACCAAAGTCACCATGTTCTGCATTTTGCCAGTCGGTTAGCTGTTGAGGTAGAACGTTTAGCCAAGGTTGAAGGCGTGTGTCTTGAGCTATCAACTGGTAGAAATTAGCAAAATTAAACATAGTTATATCACTGATAATTAATTAAAAATTTGACACGAGATGAGCGCCAATAAATACTTTTCTCGCTTCTCGCTTCTCGCTTCTCGCTTCTCGCTTCTCGCTTCTCGCTTCTCGCTTCTCGCTTCTCGCTATTTAATCGCGAACATCGAACCAAAGTTAAAGCACTGGAACCAAACATCGTAGCTGGTAAAGCCAATCGCCTCGAAACGTTGTTTATGCTCCTGTTTAGAGTCAGGACGCATCACGTTTTCAATAGCACTGCGCTTCTGGCTGATTTCCAGTTCGCTGTAGCCATTGGCACGTTTAAAGTCGTGGTGCAGATCGATCAGTAGTTCGTTAGAAACTTTATCTTCAAATACATACTTCTCAGACAGAATCAGGATGCCACCAGGGCGTAAGCCTGCGTAGATTTTTTCAAGTAGTGTGTATCTGTCTTGTGGAGATAAGAACTGCAGCGTGAAGTTAAGTACCACAACAGAAGCATTCTCAATCTCGATATCTCGGATGTCTGCTTCAATCACATCAACAGGTGTATCACTACGGTAAGCATTGACATGCAATTTGCAGCGTTCAACCATGGCTGAAGAGTTATCAACTGCGATGATTTTGCAGCCTTCCTGATTGATATGACGACGCATCGAAAGGGTTGCAGCACCAAGTGAACAACCGAGATCATAAATCGTAGAATGAGGTTTGACGAAGCGTTCCGCCAGCATACCAATCGCAGAGATGATATTGCTGTAGCCAGGAACAGAGCGTTGAATCATGTCAGGGAAGACTTCCGCTACACGCTCATCAAAGGTGAAATCCCCAATTTTATCGATTGGAGCCGAAAAAATAGTATCTGGATTGCTCTTAGGGTTCATACTCAGTTCTCACAGTATGTGGGTGTTGCGACCCACATTGGCTACAGCCATTAAAAAAGGCGCGTATTTTATGAGAAATTCGCGCCCATGTCATGTTTTGCCGTGATTCTCTTCAGAACATCTGTAACTGGGAAACTCCATCATCGGCAGGAAAAGGTGATAAGTCCGGTAAACTTGCCTGTTTTTGCAAACACTTATAAAGGTTTGCAGCCAGTTCAGGAGCAATCAGGTTATCTGACGTGTGGATAAACAGATAAGGTTGTTTCCCTTGTTCAATCCATTGTGGCAACTTGCTAACCCAAGGTTTGAAAAACGCCATATTTTTCTCTTCTTGCGGGTGACCGATAAAGCGCACCATCGGGTGATTAGCTGTGGCAATGGCGTGCACCGGTACCTTTGGCTTTTTCTGTTGAGCATCGAGCAGAGAGTCATAGTGAGGATGGTCTGCTTGCAACTGCTCTGAGAACACTGGCCGACTATCCATAATAATCCGATCATGACCTTGTTCAATCAGCCACTGATTTAACGCGATTTCTGCCTCACCTTTGGCAAAAAAGTCGGCATGTCGCACTTCTACACCGATAGGAAAGTCGGGTGGAAAGAGGGCGCAGAACTTCTTTAAAGTCTCGAGATTCTCAGGTCCAAAAGCAGCAGGTAACTGGATTGTCCATTGACCAATACGTTCATGCAGTGGCTGCATGATCTGCATAAACTCTTTCAACTGACTTTGACTACCACGTAGCATCTGGCGATGAGTGATCTCCTGAGGCAGTTTAAAGGTAAAACGGAACTGATCGTCAGTGGCAGATTTCCAGTTGTTGACCGTACTTGGCGTTGGGGTGGCATAGAAGGTGGTATTGCCTTCCACGGTATGAAATACACTCGCGTATTTTTCGAGCCTTTCCGCGGGTTTAGTACCTTTACCGTAAAAGCTCTGCTGCCAGTTATTGTGTGACCACATGGTAAGCCCAAGCCTGATAGGTAAACCGTCCATATTACTTACTCAATACCCATGATTTGATTCGTTGAAGAGAGTTTTGCCGAACTACCCATAATGGGGCTATAATCAGCGCCAATTTTCTTATATTGCTGCTGTTTTACGCCTTTATTGGTTTAAAAAGCATCAATAGATGATAAATCGCAATAAATTGTATGCTGGATAGTCGATCTCAACCAACTTTCAGCGTATAAATGGAACTTTGCTCTATCGGTAACGTTAACACCGATAGATAGTAATCAACAAATTTTAAGAGATTGGGAAATTCATTATGCGTACCCATTACTGTGGTCACCTGAACAAGTCCCTTGCAGGACAAACTGTAGAACTTTGCGGCTGGGTTAACCGTCGTCGTGATTTAGGCGGTCTTATTTTTATCGATATGCGAGATCGTGAAGGCGTAGTTCAGGTTGTTGTCGATCCAGATATGGCAGACGCGTATGAAGTAGCAAACACACTACGTAATGAGTTCTGTATCAAGCTAACTGGCGAAGTACGTGTTCGTCCAGACAGCCAGGTAAACAAAGACATGGCGACGGGTGAAGTAGAAATCATCGCTAAAGGTCTGGAAATCATTAACCGCAGTGATGTTCTTCCGCTTGACTTCAACCAGAAGAACTCAGAAGAGCAGCGTTTAAAATACCGTTACCTTGATCTACGTCGTCCAGAAATGAGCGACCGCATCAAGCTACGTGCAAAAGCGTCAAGCTTTGTTCGTCGTTTCCTTGATGACAACGGCTTCCTGGATATCGAAACTCCAGTACTGACTAAAGCGACACCAGAAGGCGCTCGTGACTACCTGGTACCAAGCCGTGTTCATAAAGGTAGCTTCTACGCGCTTCCTCAATCTCCACAGCTATTCAAACAGCTGCTAATGATGTCTGGCTTCGACCGTTACTACCAAATCGTTAAGTGTTTCCGTGATGAAGACTTGCGTGCTGACCGTCAGCCAGAGTTCACTCAGATCGATATCGAAACGTCATTCATGACGGCTGACGAAGTTCGCGCGACAACAGAAAAAATGGTTCGCGATATGTGGCAAGAGCTACTAAACGTTGACCTTGGTGAGTTCCCGGTAATGCCGTTTAGCGAAGCTATCCGTCGTTTCGGTTCTGATAAACCAGACCTACGTAACCCACTAGAACTTGTCGACGTTGCAGACCTAGTGAAAGACGTTGAGTTTAAAGTATTCTCTGGTCCAGCTAACGATGAAAAAGGCCGCGTTGCAGTAATTCGTGTACCTGGCGGTGCTTCACTAACTCGTAAGCAAATTGACGGTTACGGTGAGTTCGTTGGTATCTACGGCGCTAAAGGCCTGGCATGGATGAAGGTTAATGACCGTGCAGCAGGCATGGAAGGTATCCAATCTCCAGTTGCGAAATTCCTAAGCGAAGAGGTAATCAACGGTATTCTTGACCGCACTCAAGCAGAATCTGGCGACATCATCCTATTTGGCGCAGATAAAGCTAACGTTGTAGCAGAAGCTATGGGTGCACTACGTCTTAAATTAGGTAAAGACCTAGAGCTGACTGATGAGTCTGCATGGGCACCTCTATGGGTTGTTGACTTCCCAATGTTCGAAGAAGATGACGAAGGCAACCTGCACGCGATGCACCACCCATTCACATCTCCTCTTGGTGTGACTGCGGAAGAGCTGAAAGCGAACCCAGCGGCAGCAAACTCTAATGCATACGATATGGTTCTGAACGGCTACGAAGTGGGCGGTGGTTCAGTACGTATCCACAACGCAGAAATGCAGGCAGCGGTATTCGATATTCTAGGTATCGACGCACAAGAACAGCAGCTTAAGTTTGGCTTCCTACTAGACGCACTTAAGTTCGGTACACCTCCACACGCTGGTCTGGCATTCGGTCTTGACCGTCTGGTTATGCTACTTTGTGGTACTGAAAACATCCGTGATGTTATCGCGTTCCCGAAAACGACAGCCGCTTCTTGTCTACTGACTGACGCTCCAAGTCTTGCAAACCCAGCAGCACTTGAAGAGTTAGCTATCGCTGTGACTGCAGCAAAAGAGAAAGACGCAGAATAACCTTCGAGTCATATCAAATTATTCAAAACCGCTTGGAAACAAGCGGTTTTTTTTCGTTCTGAGCATGAATAATACTTATTGATATGTTAAAAATACGTAAAAGTCTCGGGTGATAAATTTTTCTGATGAATAATGAAATGCTTCAATGTAATGCAACACAACAATTGCGACGTAAAGTCCTAATTGGGATGTGTATTGTATTAGGATTGACAGCCTTACTATTCGGTTTAGTCAACATTATCTATTATGGTGAGAGAGCTAAACTGTTAGGCATTCTAGAGTTAATCTATTTTGTCATCTCTTTTGCCATGCTTGGCTACGTATGGAAGCATTCACAACCCAGTTGGTTTCTCGTATTTCATTGTGTCGTTCTGACATTTTTAATTTGCTTCGGTACATACATTAGCAGGGTGGAAAGCTCACTTTATCTATGGGCTGTCGCGCTTCCCACCGTGTTTTACTTAGCGTTAGGGCTGCGTGTAGGATTCTTCTGGAGTATGTCTTGTCTGTTGCTCGAGTTAGTCGCTCTACACTTCGCGTTGAGAGAAACAGTGTTAGTACCGTCTTTAATTCTGATCAACTTTATTATGGCCTACATCTTTGTTTGGACTATTTCTCATGTTTATGAGGATAGCCGCGTTAAAGGTGTCGATAGACTTAATTCGTTGGCTCACCAAGATGCGCTCACAGGGGCGCAAAATCGCCTATCGCTGATAACGGCATTTAATCAGAGTTCAAAGCAGTTTGAGGGCTTTTATCTGTTTACTTTAGATATTGATGACTTTAAAGCGATCAATGATAGCTATGGACATGCAGCTGGAGATGAGGTTCTTAGACAGGTGGTTCTACGCTTGGGGCGTGTGGTAGGCACCCAGCATATTTATCGCATGGGAGGGGAAGAGTTCGTTGTGGTTCTTACTCGTCAGCTTGTTAATGAGAATGGCTTACCAGAGTTAGTCGGGAAGCTGCAGGATTGCGTGATGGATACACCTATCACTTTTCAATCAACCCAAATCAGGGTGACGTTTAGTGCAGGTCTGGAGAAATTTACTCGGCAAGAGGGGTTAGACAGGACATTGTCCAAGGCGGACAATGGCCTGTACCTGGCTAAGAAAGCAGGTAAAAAGTGTTCCTTCTATCAAGGTGAAGCACTTGTTTAATACACTCATGGTCTAGTTAGAGAGTGATTTCTTTCCATTCGCCTGGTTGTAAATCGCCTAACGTTACGTCTCCCATCGAATAACGAATCAAACGCAGAGTCGGGAATCCGATGTTTGCAGTCATGCGACGTACCTGACGGTTACGCCCTTCTACAATCGTAATCGCTAACCATGTCGTTGGGATATTAGCGCGAAATCGTACGGGAGGATTTCGCTCCCACACAGATGGTTCTGCCATCACTTCAACCTTGGCTGGTAGTGTCATGCCATCTTTAAGTTCAACCCCTTTGCGCAGCTTATCTAGGTCAGCTTCGTTTGGCGCACCATCCACTTGAACCCAGTAGGTTTTTGGCGACTTAGAGCTAGGCTGAGTCAAACGCGCTTGAAGAATGCCATCGTTAGTTAGCACCATTAAACCTTCGCTGTCTCTGTCCAGTCTGCCAGCTGCATAGATATCTTTGATTGGAATGTAGTCAGCAAGCGTTTTTCGGCCTTCGCCATCGGTAAACTGGCTCAAGGTGTCAAAAGGCTTATTAAACACGACTACCTTACGATCCTGTGCTGAAATTCTCGGCTTATTTGTTTGCGGTTTTCTGCGCTGGTGGGAAGAGCGCTTGTTGGTTTCGCCACTGGAGTTTTTACGTTTAAAACCAGAATGTTGCTTACGCGATGTCGAAGAGCTTGAGTCACGGCGAGAGCGTGATGACATGTTAACTACCTTGCAAAAATGTAAATAAAGTGTGTGCTAAAGTTTCTAAAGCGGCTCAGATGAGCTATCATTTGCGCGCCCAAAAACAGGATTGTTGAACAAGATAATAGACTATTATCAAGTTTTTGTTTAATTATAACTAATCGCTCTCAAGGATCTCGCTGTGAAGCGACAAAAACAACAAGAGACGGACAAATCGCAACAAGTGAGGGGATGAATAATCAACTTGTTAGCGGCCATTTACACAAAGCTACTCATCCGATGGCTTTGCTAGAACAATAGGGAAATTTCATGCCTACAGAAAAACCTACAATTATTTATACAATTACTGATGAAGCACCTGCACTAGCGACATATTCACTACTACCAATTATTCAGTCGTTTACTGCTTCTTCAGGTATCAACGTTGATACTCGTGATATCTCTCTAGCTGGGCGTATTATTGCTAACTTCCCAGAGCATTTGACTGAAGAACAACGTATTGGAGATGCGCTGGCAGAACTAGGCGAGCTTGCAAAAACTCCACAAGCAAACATCATTAAACTTCCAAACATCTCTGCTTCTATCCCTCAGCTAAAAGCAGCGATTAAAGAGCTTCAAGAAAAAGGTTACAACCTTCCTAACTACCCAGAAGAGCCAAGCACGTACGAAGAAGAAGCGATCAAAGCGACTTACGACAAGATCAAGGGTAGTGCGGTAAACCCAGTACTACGTGAAGGTAACTCTGACCGTCGTGCTCCTCTGTCAGTTAAGAACTACGCAAAGAAAAACCCTCACTCAATGGGTGCGTGGTCAAAAGACTCTAAATCACACGTTGCTAGCATGACAGGTAACGACTTCTTCGGTAGTGAAAAATCACACACTGTAGATGGCGAGACAAAAGTTAAAATCGAATTTGTTGATGCGGCTGGCACGGTTAAGCAACTTAAAGCACCTTTCGCGTTACAAGACCAAGAGATCATCGATTGTTCTGTAATGAACAAGAAAGCGCTGGTTGAATTCTTTGAAGCACAAATTGAAGAAGCGAAACAGCAAGACGTACTGCTTTCTCTGCACATGAAAGCAACTATGATGAAAGTGTCTGACCCAGTGATCTTCGGTCACGCTGTTAAGGTTTACTACAAAGACGTATTTGCGAAATACGGTGCTCTGTTCGACAAGCTAGGTGTTGACGTAAACAACGGTATCGGTGACGTTTACGCTAAGATTCAGGCTCTTCCTGCAGCGCAGAAAGAAGAGATTGAAGCAGCACTTCAAGCGGTATACGAAACTCAACCACCTTTGGCTATGGTTGATTCCGACCGTGGTATCACAAACCTACACGTACCTAGTGACATCATTGTTGATGCATCTATGCCGGCAATGCTACGTTCATCTGGCCAAATGTGGGGTCCAGATGGTAAGCAGAAAGATACTAAAGCAATGATCCCGGATCGTTGTTACGCAGGTATCTACCAAGCGGTTATCGACTTCTGTAAAGAGAACGGTGCATTCGATCCAACCACTATGGGTAGCGTGCCAAACGTAGGTCTTATGGCTCAAAAAGCTGAAGAATACGGTTCACACGATAAGACATTTATCTTAGACGCAGCTGGTACAGTACGCGTTGTAGATGCTTCTGGTGCTGTTCTACTAGAGCAATCTGTAGAGGAAGGCGATATCTTCCGTATGTGTCAGGTTAAAGATGCGCCAATTCAAGACTGGGTTAAGCTTGCAGTAACTCGTGCTCGCGCAACGGGTGCTCCAGCAGTCTTCTGGCTAGATGAGAACCGTGCTCACGATGCGCAACTTATCAAGAAAGTAAATGCGTACCTGCCACAACACGATACTGCTGGTCTGGAAATTAAGATTCTTGCACCTCTGGAAGCGTGTCAGTTCTCTCTAGAGCGTATCAAGCTAGGTCAGGACACTATTTCAGTAACAGGTAACGTACTACGTGATTACCTGACTGACTTGTTCCCAATTCTTGAGCTAGGAACTTCAGCGAAGATGCTATCTATCGTTCCACTAATGAACGGTGGTGGTCTGTTCGAAACAGGTGCTGGTGGTTCTGCTCCTAAGCACGTTCAGCAGGTAGAGAAAGAAAACCACTTACGTTGGGACTCTTTGGGTGAATTCCTGGCGCTAGCGGCTTCTCTAGAGCACCTAAGTACAGTAACTGGTAACGCTAAAGCGCAAGTTCTTGCTGACGCACTAGATAAAGCAACGGGTGAATTCCTGGATAACAACAAGTCGCCTTCACGTCGTGTTGGTGAGTTGGACAACCGTGGTAGCCACTACTACCTGGCAACTTACTGGGCACAAGCTCTGGCATCTCAGACTGCAGATGCTGAACTAGCAGCTGAGTTTGCTCCGATTGCAGAAGCGCTTGCTTCACAAGAAGAGACGATTGTTGCTGAGCTAAACGATGCTCAAGGTGTTGCGGGTGAGCTAGGCGGTTACTACGCGCCAGTATTTGAAAAAGCATCCCCACTGATGCGTCCAAGTGCAGCACTTAACGCGATCATTAACGGCTAAGTGCAACACTAGATACAAGAAAACCCGCTGAAAAGCGGGTTTTTTATTGATAAAACGATTTAAGTTGGCAGCGATTTTACTTTGCTGGTTGAGCTTCAACCGGAACTACAGAACTTGCGTGATAGCCTTTAGGTCCTTCTTCCACTTCAAAATTCACTTGTTGGCCAGCTTTCAGAGTACGATAACCATCCATTTTGATCGTTGAATAATGTGCGAACACATCACCATCTTCTCCCTCTGGACAGATAAAACCAAATCCTTTGGCGTTGTTAAACCATTTTACTGTACCTGTAGCCATGCTATACATCCCTCATGCATTTTGTTACTGATGTTGTTTGAGTGTTTACATTGATTCCTTGTAAACAGAAAGTGAATTTCCATTCAGCCGCTGCCAAATTTTCAGTCACTATTTGACCAATGTAGCCAATGATTGAGCACAGTCAATAGGAAAAAGGTATTACACTCTACATATTTACAAGCAAATCACATTTGAGATTTACATTTCATTAACGAATAACCTGTTGAATTACGGTCAATCATAACTGGCTGCTATGGATTCTGGTTTCTTTTTAATCAATTAGATACAACTCTTCCGCCGATAGAAATCTTTTATTTGCAGCGACGCAATTGCTGCATTAGTCTCTAAGTAAGAACAAAATTTTTTTATCGGGTTTTGTTCTAAATAGTAAGAACTAAATTCAAAACTTCTGCTCTGTGAAGTGGTAAAATTAAAGAGTCAAACATCAACGTCGAAAAGTCATGAGCAAACATTTTGAATGGGTCACTCCAGATTCAGATCTGCTGGAGTTAGAAAAAACAAAAGTTAAGCCACCGTCCATGTATAACGTTGTTCTGAACAACGATGATTACACGCCAATGGACTTTGTGATTGAAATCCTAGAGCGTTTTTTCTCTATGGATATCGACAAAGCAACACAGGTAATGCTCCAGGTTCATTATGAGGGCAAGGCAATTTGTGGCACGTATACTGCAGAAGTTGCTGAGACCAAAGTAGCGCAAGTTACTATGTATTCGAAGGAAAACGAGCACCCTTTGCTTTGTACAATGGAACAAGCCTAACGCTTGTTCGAGCAACCTAAGTTGTTCTTAAAGGAGGTACTTATGCTGAATAAAGAATTAGAGTCGAGTCTGAATGGCGCATTTGCTCGTGCCAGAGACAAAAGACATGAGTTTATGACTGTCGAGCACCTCCTATTAGCATTGTTAGAGAACGATGCTGCTAGAGAGGCTTTGCAGGCATGTCAGGCCGACATCGACGCGCTTCGCGGTGAATTAGACGTTTTCATTGATCAAACCACACCTCTCATTCCAGAAAACGATGAAACTCGCGAAACGCAACCCACTTTGAGTTTTCAACGCGTTTTGCAACGCGCTGTTTTCCATGTTCAATCTTCAGGCCGTAGTGAAGTCACAGGTGCTAATGTTCTTGTTGCCATCTTTAGTGAGCAAGAGTCTCACGCTGCATATCTGCTTAAAAAGAACGATATTAGCCGCCTCGACATTGTTAACTACATTTCACACGGTATTACTAAAGCCTCCAGCTCTGGCGATGAGCCTTCTTCATCGGATTCATTTAGCGACAATGTTGAAGAAGCGGGTTCAGAAGAGCGTTTAGAGAGTTTTGCCACCAACCTTAACCAAGTGGCTAAGCAAGGTCAGATCGATCCATTGATTGGACGTGACAAAGAGTTGGAACGTACCATTCAGGTTTTATGTCGTCGTCGTAAAAATAACCCATTGCTGGTTGGTGAAGCCGGTGTTGGTAAAACGGCAATTGCCGAAGGTCTGGCGTGGAGAATCGTAGAAGGTCAGGTGCCAGAGATTATCGCCAACAGCGTAATTTACTCACTTGATATTGGTTCACTACTTGCTGGTACTAAATATCGTGGTGACTTTGAGAAACGTTTCAAAGCGATTCTTAAGCAGCTTGAGAAAGAAGAAGATGCGATTCTGTTTATCGATGAAATCCACACTATTATCGGTGCAGGTGCCGCGTCTGGTGGTCAGGTCGATGCTGCGAACCTGATTAAACCGCTGCTAAGTAGTGGTAAGTTACGCTGTATTGGTTCAACCACTTACCAAGAGTACAGCAACATCTTCGAAAAAGAGCGTGCACTATCACGCCGCTTCCAGAAGATTGATGTTGTTGAGCCATCATTAGATGACACAACTAAGATCCTGATTGGTCTTAAACCAAAATATGAAGCTCACCATGAGGTTCGTTACACCAATAAAGCGCTTCGTGCAGCGGTTGAGCTATCCGCTAAATACATTAATGAGCGTCACTTACCTGACAAGGCGATTGATGTTATTGACGAAGCTGGTGCCCGTAGCCGACTTGCACCCGCTAGCCGTCGTAAGAAGACCGTTGGCGTGGCAGACATCGAAGCTATGGTAGCGAAGATGGCGCGTATTCCTGAAAAATCTGTTTCTTCTTCGGACAAAGAGATTCTGCAGAAACTTGATGAGAAGATGAAGATGCTGGTGTTTGGTCAGGACGATGCGATTGATGTACTGAGCGAAGCCATTAAGCTGACTCGTGCAGGGCTTGGTGCTGATCATAAGCCAGTTGGTTCATTCCTGTTTGCCGGTCCTACCGGGGTAGGTAAAACAGAAGTAACGGTTCAGCTATCTAAGCTACTTGGCATTGAGCTATTGCGTTTTGATATGTCTGAATATGGTGAGCGTCACTCGGTTAGCCGATTAATCGGTGCTCCTCCTGGTTACGTTGGTTATGACCAGGGTGGTTTGCTAACAGACGCAGTTATCAAACATCCACATTCGGTCGTACTACTTGATGAGATTGAAAAGGCGCACCCAGATATCTTTAACTTGCTACTTCAAGTGATGGATAACGGCACCTTAACCGATAACAATGGTCGTAAAGCTGACTTCCGTAACGTTATTCTGGTTATGACGACTAACGCTGGTGTGCAGGAAACAGAGAAGAAATCGATCGGCCTGATCCAACAAGATCACAGCCACGATGCGATGTCGGAAATTAAGAAGGTGTTTACACCGGAGTTCCGTAACCGTCTGGACAATATCATTTGGTTTAACAGCTTAGATGAACATGTAATCCATCAAGTGGTTGATAAGTTTATTGTTGAACTTCAGGCTCAGCTGGATGTGCGTGGTGTATCACTGGAAGTGTCCGACGATGCCCGCCACTGGCTTGCTCTTAAAGGTTATGACAAAGCTATGGGTGCTCGTCCTATGGGTCGTGCAATCCAAGAGCAGCTTAAGAAACCACTTGCTAACGAGCTACTGTTTGGTTCACTCGTTGATGGTGGCACAGTGAAAGTTGACCTCAAAGATGATGAACTGAAGTTCAAATACTTGAGTGAAAAAGAAGCTGCGATTCACTAATCACACCCGAGCGTAATAAAAAAGCCAGAGCAATGCTCTGGCTTTTTTGTATCTATAGATTGTTACTGGAAAACGGCTTTAATTGCCTGATATGAGGTTTCTACGCTGTCGGGCACAGGCTGCTCAATCTGAAAACCAAGCGAAGGGTAATGTTTGATTCGTTCAAAGTCTCCCAGCATTGCCGTCACTGTGGTAGTCAGATCGATCTCTTCACCAAAATAGTCACAAAAGGCAGTCTTTGGTGAACTGACACAAATATGTGAATACTCGGCCGGCCACTGTTTTACAAAGGTAGCGTACGCTCTACGCTCCATATATGGCTTCTGGACCAAGATGAAGGAGTGGAAATCAAGCCCGCTGCGGCGTAATAGCTGGTGGGTGAACACGACGTTTTCGCCACTGTTTGTCGCTTTATCTTCGATAATAATATCAGCGATTGGAACACCAAGGTCATGAGCATGGTCTGCGAAAGCCTGAGCTTCACTACCACTGAACATACCCTCAGTCAGGCGACCCACACCACCAGAAAAGATAACCTTGTTCGCCCAGCCCTCTAAATATAACGTCGCCGCATGTTCAGCAACACGTAGGTCATTACTGCATAGGACGAAGATACAATCTGCACGCAGCAAGGTGTCCGACAGTTGCATGTATTGCCATAAGTGTTCGATATGCTGATAGAGCTTTGCTTGACTCATAAGACCTAACCTCGTTTAGAGTGCGTCTAAAGTATGCTGAAAGTGGAAACGGTAACCAAGAGAGACCAGTTTATCAGCGATGATACGCTTATCCTCAACATGAACTACAGGAGGCAGCGCTTGATCACTGCCGACGCTATCCAACGCCGCTTGATAGTATTGTGCCTTATTTACCGTGTTTGGTGTTGTGGCGTTGACTGTCTCGTTAGCCGGATTAAGCGCCATAAAGCTCACCGCACCGATCGCATCTTGCAAATGGATCATATTGGCAGGGGCACAATCGCTAACTTGTTTCAGCATTGCCGCGAAGCGAGAAGGGTGCCTGTTTGGGCCCACCAATCCACTACAGCGTACTACTGCGTAGCTCAATCCTGATTCAATCAGACTGGCTTCTGCGGCTAGCATCACCTTAGCATTATCGCTGAACAGAGGGTTAGCCTCGCTTTTCTCGAGTGTCGCGTCATCCTCGACCATATCCTGGGCAAGGTTGGGATAAACCGTGGTCGAACTGACCATCACAACACGCTTAACGCCGTTGTTCTTAGCTGCCTCAATCACAGCCTGCCAATTTGCCAGGTAGTTCTGTCCGGTTTGCTTACGAAACCCGGGAGGGAAACAACCAATAACGATATCGCTAGGGTTCTCGGTAAGGTGCTCATTGAGTGCTCGTGGACCTTCACTCAGGTTTGCTACAAAGCTGTTGATCCCAAGTTGTTTCAGCTGCGCAGCGCCTTCAGCAGTGGTTTTACTGACAAAAACACGCTGACCTACTGAGGTTAAGTATTGACTAAGAGGTGTGCCTAGCCAGCCTCCACCAATGATAGTTATGTTTTTCATTATCTCGTCCCTGAAAGGAGTGTCCGAAGTTCAGTACGTAGTAACTTGTGTACGGGTTTATTGGCAAACCCTTGATGTTGAATAACATCGACATTCGCCTGCCATTGTAACTGCTGGAATTCGAGTGGAATTCGTTTGATGATTCCGTCCTGACAAGACTTAGCTGCGATGTGGCTGGGTAAAAAGCCCCAACCAAATCCTTTAGTGATGAGTTCCAATAAAACGTAATAGCTGTCTGCATACCACACGTCAGGACTGTGGGCCTGCTGGAATCCACTTACTTTGGCATTTCTTGAGCGTAACAATAACTGGCGATGAAGCAAGAGCTGATCGATATTCGCGGATGTTTGTTTTGCCAGAGAATGTTTCTCACTGACGTACAAATCAAACTCGACATGTCCGATTGACTCAAAATCTATACTGGCTGGCATATCCAGCTCAGAAAAAACCAGTCCGGTGGTAGCGCGTTTTTCAGCAACCATATCAATGATATCGGTACTGGAAGAGACCAGAACTTCTACTTTCAAATCTTTGTGTAGACTGGTCACCTGAGCCATCACGTCGGTGAAGTTAGCCAGTGGGATCCCTTCATCTAAAGCGATAGTGATGCTTTGTTCCTCAGTGTTTAGCAGCGAGGTACTACATTCAACCAGTCGCTGGTGTTGCCTTAGGGTCGCGTTGGCGTGAGGTAGTAACTGTTGTCCAGCCTCGGTAAGGGTAGGGTAGCGCCCCTGACGATTAAAGAGTTCTGCCCCGCAGTCAATTTCTAAGTTCATTATGTGCTGACTTACCGCAGACTGAACCTTGTTGAGTTTGCGTGCTGCTGCTGAAAATGAGCCTGTTTCGACGGTAGCGGAAAAAGCTTCCAGTTGTTCAATACTAAACATATCACTTTTACTGATGGTAACTAACTTTTCTCTATCTGGATTATAGATGAATATCAACACAGAAATTGAGACAAAATAGAGAAATTGACATGCAAACTAAAGAAAGAATCTTTCACGCAGTATCATTTGAGGCATTAGCGCTAGCGATTATCATCCCTGTAACCTCCTTGATCACTGGTAAGGGAACCAGCGATCTGGCTATTGTTGGTGTCGGGCTAAGCCTTTTTACTGTGGTGTGGAATTATTTCTACAACATCGCTTTTGACCGCTTGTGTCCTATTGCCAGAGCAGAGCGCAGCTTGAAAGTACGTATCCTGCATACCTGTGGATTTGAAGGGGGCCTGATCTTTATTACGGTGCCAACCATTGCCTGGTTCTTAGGTATCACCTTACTGGAAGCAATCATGCTGGAAGCAGGATTCCTGGTGTTTTTCTTCTTCTACGCGACAGGATTCAACTGGTGTTACGACCGAGTACAACCATTCAAATGGTTAGCCGCACGAGTGTAGCGTATCGGGCAGGGACGCCTATTATTAAAGAGTGTCGAACTTTGCCAATCTGGTATGTGGAGAAGTATGAAGTGGCTGCTAGCGGTGTGTCTGTTGGTTTATTCCTTAGCTATCCATGCGGTACCGAAGGTGTACATGACGTCACTAGACTGGCCTCCCTATTCAGGTGAGTCACTGGTAGACCAAGGGTTCTCAGTCGTGGTTGCTCGTGAGGCCTTTGCCGCTATGGGCTATGAGTTAGTCGTCGAGTTTAAGCCCTGGGTAAGAGCGGTTGCTTTAGCTGGAAAGAACGAAAAATATATAGGCTACTTTCCGGAATACTGGTTTGATACAAATGAATTCATTTTTTCTGAGCCAATAGGGAGCGGTCCGCTTGGTTTGATGGAAAACGTAAAGTGGCCAATTTCCTGGACAACTCTCGACGATCTGAAAAATCTACAAATCGGTGTTGTTCAGGGTTATGTAAATACCAAAGAGTTTGATTTGATGGTCGAGCAAGGTGATCTTCAAGTCGAAGCGTCAGTGAATGACGTGCGCAACATCCACAAAGTGGCTAAAGGGCGGTTGGATACGGCTGTGATTGATACAAATGTTCTGGATTATCTGATTAGTATCGACAGACGCGCCGAAATGCTGGCACAAAGAGTTCGAATGAACAGCCGAATGCTAGAGAATAAACTGCTCTATCTTGCATTTAAAAACACGCCAGAAGGAAACAACTGGCGTGAGATTTTCAATCAGGGACTGATGAAGATTGATGTGGAAGCGATCTTACAAAGGTACGGTCAAGTTGATACGCACATTCACAATCACTAATACAACAACTTAACTCGATAAAACGCGCAGTGTTTTGTCTGCGTGTTCAGCCATTTCAATACCTTCATCGGTGAGGTAACCACCATCTGGAAGTGTACATAACCCCTTCTCATATAGGCGTTGTACTGCCGCCTGCATCTCTTCAGAAGCATCATGATGAACCTTAATGCCAGTCGCGGCACTACTGATGTCAAACTGAAGCAATAAATTAAGTTCAGACATATGTTCAGGCGTAAATTTCATATTTAATTCCTTATCGAAGTACTGATTTCAAGTTAATCAGGATGTTGTGAATCGGCAACTTAATGAGTTGAGAAATGTTATCCAAGCCTTACTTTAATAACAGGATACAATGAAATTGGTTATCCGTTGTGCGATCGCTGTGAGACTAGATCAGAATCAAAGAATTATGCGTAGAACCACGGCTGAACGGGCTGCTACTAAGGTCTAATAGCAAATCTGCATAATAAAGTTTGTTATTATGAATATTCAAACTAAAACCAAGGTTAGTCATCTACTTTAGTAGTAATTGATATTTAAAATTTTGATTTATAAATGCTTTTGTTTTGGTTTTACTCAGCTTTTATCTAAATTTATCCTGAGATAGACGTTGGTTTTCATTAGGTGAAAAAGATTTTGTCTATCTGGATGATTTAACGCTTGAATTTGATCACAAATCACGTAATTATCCGCGCCCACTAACTCACTTGTTGCAAAATGTTTCCCGATGATAAACCTAAACCAGTTTGATTCATTACTACCTCCACAAATGGCTGAGCGTGCGGCAGAGATTGGCGTAGGCAAGGCAACTAAAGATCCCGTTAAATCTTTCTTATTGGCGATTTCCGCAGGCATTCATATTGGTATCGCTTTTGTGTTCTATACCATAGTGACGACGGGCGCAGGTGATCTTCCTTGGGGGATTACCCGACTACTTGGTGGCCTTGCATTCAGCTTAGGCTTGATTCTTGTTGTGGTAACCGGCGGTGAACTGTTTACAAGTTCAGTGCTTACCTTGGTTGCGCGTGCGAGTGGAAAAATTACCTGGAAAGTATTGTTCAAGAACTGGCTGGTGGTTTACAGCGGTAACTTAATCGGCGCTCTGCTTCTGGTTGTATGTATGCTCATGACTAAGCAGTACATGTTTGACCATGGTCAGGTTGGCTTAAATGCGATGGCGATTTCTCAGCACAAGATGCACCATACATTCTTGTCGGCTGTAGCTTTGGGTGTAATGTGTAACGTGTTGGTGTGTATTGCGGTGTGGATGACGTTTAGTGCTCGTAGTCTAACCGACAAAATTGCAGTAATGATCTTACCTGTTGCCATGTTTGTTTCAGCAGGCTTTGAACACTGTATTGCAAACATGTTCCAGGTACCTATGGCTATCGGTATCAAGAACTTTGCTCCAGCAGAGTTCTGGCAAATGACTGGCGCTAATATCGCTGACTACGCTGATCTCAATATGATTGACTTTATCACCAACAATTTAATCCCAGTGACACTCGGTAACATTATTGGTGGTGGTGTGTTCGTTGGCATGTGGTACTGGTTGATTTATCTGAGAGACTAATTGCGCTATATCCAGATTCGAAAAAAGGCTCACTTCAAAGTGAGCCTTTTTTATTAGTCAACGATTGTTCGTCAATATCTCATCAAGCGCCTTGAGTTCTTCAGGCTCATCTATCAGCCAATCACGAATGTCACCATTGTCATTCTCTTGGATCTTTGTCTCGTTGCTGTGGTAATACATTACTTCATCCCTTTAGTAAGTTACGAGAGACAAGCTAATCCGGTCCGGTGACAAAATTATTACGCTTACCGAATTAAATTTTATACGCATGAATGCAAAGAAAATTTTTCTTGACGTTTGCAGAATGGCTGGCTAGACCAGTTGTAATTGATGTATCACCACGGTTATCCACAGAATCTGTGGATAAGATCGAAACGGCTATGAAAAGCAGTCAGAGGATCATTCTGAAGAATGTGAACTAACCAGTAAACGACCTTCTTTATTGATGCAATTTCGCACGGTCAACTTAAGTGCTATCGCGACAGAAATTGTCATCATGACAAAAATTGCGACCATGATCATAAGCTGGTACTTAATGGCAATAATCGGACTTGCTCCACCAAGGATCTGACCTGTCATCATACCCGGTAAGGTAACCAGTCCTGTGGTTGCCATTGTCGCTATGGTAGGTGCCAGTGAACGTTGAATTGCTTCACGAACAAACGGCAGGGTAGCGTAGCGGGTAGAGGCGCCGAGAGATAAGGCTGCCTCATACTCTCCACGGCGCGTTTCCAGTGCCGAGAAAAACGTCTGTAGTGAGACAATATTGCCACTCATCGAGTTTCCTAACAGCATCCCGGCGAGAGGAATCAGATATTGTGCGCTGAACAGTGGTGAAGGCTTAATCACTAATAAAGTTATGATGGTGAGGATGGGTAACAGGCCGGCAAAAAGACCGGTCGTGATAGGTAGCATCAGCTTTGAGGCAGGCAGTTTTGACTTCGAAATGATAGCACTGGCACCAATCAAAACCATGGCCACAATCCACAGCAAATTGATTACCGCGCTGTTAAAGTCGAACAGGTACTCTAAGTAAACACCGACCAGAACGAGTTGCAGAGTCATACGAGCGACACTGGTAATAATGTCGCGTCCCAGCTCAAGCTGATAAAAACGATTGAGCAGCAGAGGGATGGCTAACAGGCCGAAAAAAGCCGCTAAGACCAGCCAGTCAATATCAATAACACTGCCCATAACTTCTCCTCAATAATCACAGGCTTATTCTATCAGTTAACGAGCGTACGTCACCTTGTCTTGAATTCGGTAAAACAGTGAAATATCGCTATTTTTAGATACATTTTTGTTACAAATAGTCTAAAGTTAGCACGAGAATTGTGTGCCTCTAAAGTAGTAGTTGTTAACTTGTGTTATCAAAATGATGCGAAAAATGAACAATTTAAACACTTTGTTTACCGTTAACAATTCTTCATATTTGGGTGCATTTTTACACATCAGAATGCAATTAAACACATCTCTGGATGAGCTCAAAAAAGTGTTGGATAACAACGGGAGAACGTCCGGAATTGATTGAACCCTACTAAGAGTATGGTCTAACATTTCTACTTAGAGATTGTAAAAAAACTTTAGCTTAGTCTATAGAGCTAACCAATAACACTAGATACAAAATAGGCAAATGTATGAGTGATGTTAATAAAATCGAGAGCGGTGAAAAACGTTCTCTGGAGTGGAAGTCATTCCTCTTCATCGCGGTTGTTCTCTTCCCAATTTTAAGTGTGGCGTTCGTAGGTGGTTACGGATTCCTAGTGTGGATGCTGCAAGTATTCTTTATGGGACCTCCAGGAGCTCATGGCATGTAAGCCATTGAGCTCATTTCCACATTTTTAAAAAGATTTTAAGAGAGCAAAACATGAAATCATTTATCGTTAAACTGTGGCGTACCATGACACGCCCTGCAGTTCATATCAGCCTTGGTGTGCTGACTATGGGCGGCTTTATTGCGGGTGTTATCTTCTGGGGCGGTTTTAACACTGCGTTAGAAGCGACTAACACAGAAGAATTCTGTATCAGCTGTCACACTATGCGTGACAACGTATACGTTGAACTACAAGAAACCGTTCACTGGAAAAACCACTCAGGTGTTCGCGCTACTTGTCCTGACTGTCACGTTCCACACAACTGGACTGACAAAATTGCACGTAAGATGCAGGCTTCTAAAGAAGTATTCGCTCAAGTATTTGGTAACTATGACGAACCAGGTGTTTTCGAAGAGCGTCGTATCGAACTTGCTAAACACGAATGGGATCGTTTCTCTGCAAACAAATCCCTAGAGTGTAAAAACTGCCACAACTACGAATCTATGGATTTCGAGCAAATGTCTCCAACCGCTCGTATCCAAATGAAACAAGCTGCTGAGAAAGATCAGAGCTGTGTTGACTGTCACAAAGGTATTGCACACAAACTTCCAGCAGGTATGGACAGCATCGGTGGTATCGTTGGTGACCTGGAAGCGCTTGCATCTAACACTAACTACGATGTTGGTCAGTCTCTGGTAAGTGTTCGTCACCTACCTGTTTACTTCGATGCAGAAGGCACTCAGGAAGCGGGTCTACTTAACCCTGCATCTGTGGTTAAAGTTATCGATGACAAAGGCGACTTCGCAGAAATCGAAATCGACGGTTGGCGTAAAGCGAAAGGCTTTGGTCGCGTAATTCAAGAAGAATTTGGTAAAAACATCGCGGTTGCTTCACTTCTTAAAGAAGCTGCAACAGACAGCAATGTGGTAACAACTGGTGAGAAGAAAGTTGATGAGCTGACAGGTCTTCCTTGGGAGAAAGTGGCAGCGAAAGTATGGATCAAGAAAGAGTCTATGCTAAACGACATCACTCCAGTATGGGAAAAATCTCAGGAAGCATACAAGACAAACTGTTCAGTATGTCACACACAACCAGCTGAAGCGCACTTCGATGCCAACACATGGCCTGGTATGTTCGATGGTATGCTTGCATTCGTTAACCTGGATACAGATAGCGAAGCACTTATCCTGAAATATCTACAGAAGCACTCTTCAGATTATGCTGAAGGTCACCACTAATAAGCGTCGGATGGAGTAATTTAAATGGCTATTACACGAAGAAGTTTTCTTAAAGGTGTTGCGACGACAAGTGCAGCGTCAGTAATCGGTCCGAGCTTATTAGCTTCAGCATCTGCTAACGCAGCTGAGACAGTAGGTACTTGGAAAGTTACAGGTTCACACTGGGGCGCGTTCCGCGCCCACATCTACGCGGGTAAAGTTCAAGAGATCAAACCGCTAGAACTAGATAAGAACCCTACAGAGATGCTTAACGGCATCAAAGGTATTATCTACAGCCCATCACGTGTACGTTACCCAATGGTACGTCTGGACTGGCTGAAGAAGCACAAATACAGCGCAGAGACTCGCGGTAACAACCGTTTCATCCGTGTAACTTGGGATGAAGCGCTAGACCTGTTCTACCGTGAACTAGAACGCGTTCAGAAAGATTACGGTCCATGGGCTCTGCACGCAGGTCAAACTGGCTGGAACCAAACAGGTGCATTCAACAACTGTACTGCTCACATGCAACGTGCAGTAGGTATGCATGGTAACTTCATCACTAAAGTAGGCGACTACTCTACTGGTGCAGGTCAAACCATTCTTCCTTACGTACTAGGTTCAACAGAAGTTTACGCTCAAGGTACATCTTGGTCTGAAATCCTGGATAACTCAGACAACATTATCCTTTGGGCGAACGACCCAGTGAAAAACCTACAGGTAGGTTGGAACTGTGAAACTCACGAGTCATTCAAATACCTGGCACAGCTAAAAGAGAAAGTCGCGAAAGGTGAGATCAACGTTCTTTCTGTAGACCCAGTTAAGAACAAGACTCAGCGTTACCTTGAAAATGACCACATGTACATCAACCCGATGACAGACGTGGCATTTATGCTGGCGGTAGCGCACACGCTATACAACGAAGATCTTTACGATAAGAAGTTCATCGAAACTTACTGTCTGGGCTTCAACGAGTTCATCCAGTACGTTCAGGGTGAAACGAAAGATAAAGTCGTGAAGACTCCTGAATGGGCGGCTGAGATCTGTGGCGTTAACGCTGACAAGATCCGTGAATTTGCTCGTATGCTTGTTAACGGTCGTACTCAGATCCTTATGGGCTGGTGTATTCAACGTCAAGAGCACGGCGAACAGCCATACTGGGCGGCAGCGGTAGTTGCAGCAATGGTTGGTCAAATCGGTCTGCCTGGCGGTGGTATCTCTTACGGTCACCACTACTCAAGTATCGGTGTTCCTTCAACTGGTTTTGCTGGCCCTGGCGGCTTCCCTCGTAACCTTGACCAGGGTATGAAGCCTAAATGGGACAATAATGACTTTAACGGTTACAGCCGCACAATTCCTGTTGCGCGTTGGATCGACTGTCTACTAGAACCTGGCAAAGAGATCCGTTACAACGGCGGTAAAGTTAAGCTTCCAGACTTCAAGATGATGGTGATTTCGGGTAACAACCCATGGCACCACCACCAAGACCGTAACCGTATGAAGAAAGCGTTCAAGAAGCTACAAACGGTTGTCACTGTTGAGTTTGCCTGGACTGCGACATGTCGTTTCTCTGATATCGTGCTACCAGCATGTACTCAGTGGGAACGTAACGATATCGACGTATACGGTTCATACTCAAGCAAAGGTCTGATCGCGATGCACCGCTTAGTGGATCCTCTGTTCCAATCTAAGCCTGACTTCCAAATCATGAGTGAACTGACTCAACGCTTTGGTCGTCGCGACGAGTACACTCGTGGCATGAGCGAAATGGAGTGGATTGAAAGCCTGTACAACGACTGTCGTGCTGCCAACAAAGGTAAGTTCGAGATGCCAGAGTTTGCTGAATTCTGGGAGAAGAGCGTACTAGACTTTGGTGAAGGTCAACCTTGGGTTCGCCACGCTGATTTCCGTAAAGACCCAGAGATCAACCCACTAGGTACACCGTCAGGCTTCCTGGAGATTACTTCTCGTAAGATCGGTCGTTACGGTTACGAACACTGTCAAGAGCACCCAATGTGGTTCGAGAAAACAGAACGTTCACACGGTGGTCCTGGTTCTGATAAGCACCCGTACTGGCTGCAATCATGTCACCCAGACAAGCGTCTGCACTCTCAGATGTGTGAATCAGAAGAGTTCCGTGCAACTTACGCTGTACAGGGTCGTGAACCTATTTACATCAACCCGGCTGATGCCAAAGCGAAAGGCATCAAAGACGGTGACCTGGTGCGAGTATTTAACGACCGTGGTCAGCTTCTGGCGGGCGCAGTTCTGACTGACAGCTACCCACGTGGTGTTGTTCGTATCGAAGAAGGTGCATGGTACGGTCCTCTAAGCGAAAAAGAGGGCGCAATCTGTACTTACGGCGATCCAAACACGCTAACAATGGACATTGGTTCATCTGAGCTGGCTCAGGCGACATCTGCGAACACATGTATCGTAGATTTCGAGAAGTTCACTGGTAAAGTTCCACCAGTTACTTCATTCGGTGGTCCAATCGAAGTGGCTTAATCACATCGAAACAAATAAAAATACCAGCCAGATGGCTGGTATTTTTTTATCTGTTATTCAGGCTCTTGTTGCTGATTGCTCAAACCGTATTTCTTTTTTAACCTCTCCAGCATATCGACAGCGTGCGTTTTAAAGTACGCGTTTAATGCCGCCACTATCTGTTCTGCCTGAGGATGAGAGCGGCGAACCGCAGCGTATAAAGGGGTAGAGTCAAGATAGACATCACTAAAATGAAGCAGCTGTCTGTCGACTCCCATCTCTTTAATGGTCCATTCTCCTACCACTTCATCGGTGACCAATGCATCGGCCCTGTCAGTTAATATCAGACGAATACTGTTGGGCAGGTCGATAGAGATGACTTTCTCCATCTCTTGGTATTCAAGCAGATTGCCCGCATAGGCGTAACCGTTAATCAAGGCAACCCGCTTCTCTTTAAAGCTATCAAGTGCCTGGAAATTAAAGTTGCTTTCCTTAGGAGAAACCACCGCCATCTGACTGTACATGTAGGGCTCGGTATACATGTACATCTTCTCGCGTTCTTCTGTTTTCCAGATCGCGATAATGATGTCGTTTTTACCCTGGTTGGTCTCTTTTAGGATCCTCGCCCAGGGTTTTTGAGAAAACTGAACCTGATAGCCAGACGTGGTTAATGCTTCGACGACGATATCGTGAGCGATACCCTGCCCATAAGGCGACTCCATAATAAATGGCGGCCATGCGGACTGTGCGACACGCAAACTCGTAGCCAGACAGACACTGCTCCATATCGAGAGTGTCAGGCAAATGGTGAGCTTAAGACCGCTAGTAAACAATAGAAATTCTCTTTATCGACCCTACTATTGAGTTTAGTCGATGGGCGTCAAGAGAAGAGATTTCAGCGATTGGTCTCATTTACTGAGAAAATGAGAAAAATAATTTGAACTTTTTCAACCGATTGGTTTTTTAGAACTTTTGTTTATTTTCTGACATTTATTGTGATCCTTGTCTCTCATTTAGCTTTTTAATGCGTAAATAGTAAGCGGATTTTAGATTTTTTGGCTGATTGAACGATTGCGCGTGTTGTTTTCTTAGTTCTTTTTGGATTGTTTTATTTGTTAATTATCAGCTGGGCGAATAGTTTTTGTTGCCAGAGCGAGCAGGTGGTATTTGACGCTCATAAATAAAAATTTATAGGAACAAATAAAAATGAAAAAGACAGTATTAGCAGTAGCTCTTTCGCTTGTTGCTGGTTCAGCAATCGCAAACGACGTAAACCTAGACGCATCTGAGCGTGCTCGCGAATCAATCATCGACCTTATCCTATCAGGCGAAGAATTCTCAGTAGGCGGCCAAGTAGCAGTAGGTGGCTACTACAAAGATGGTCGTATGGACGGCACTGAGAAAGAAGAATTCTACAACGGTGGCGTAACTGGTTTTGACCTGTTCGTAAACTACCAGAAAGGTAACGTTCTTGGTCAATTTGCTGGTGAATTCGACCTGGCTGACAACTACTCTTCAATGGACGCTGACTTCACAGTAATCGACGCTTGGGTTGGTTACAAAACTGGTTTCGGTGTTGCATCTCTTGGTTACGCTAACGACTCTGCACTAGACGCAGTTGACGGTGCTGCTGACCTAACAATCGAATTCGGCGCTTCTGCATCTGACGCTTCTGACGTAAACCAAGTGGTTAAGTTTGAAGGCATCAAGCAAGGCTTCAAATACGCTGTTTCTTACTACGGTGACCGTGAAGCAGACGCTTCTGGCCAAAAAGGCTTTAACGGCTACGTAGGTTACCAAAACGAGCAGTTCCAAGTTAACTTTGGTTACGAAAACAACGACGACAAAAACCACAAATCTGCAGCAAATGGTGGTGATGAAGTTGAACAAATCATGCTAGTAAACGGTGTGGTTAACTTCGGTGATATCGCTGTAGGTGCTAACGTTGCTCAACACGAGAACTTCGCTGGTCAAGACTCTATGCTGTACAGCGCATCTGCTGCTTACACAATGGATAAACTGTACCTAGCAATCGGCTACGCTACTCAAGAAGCTTACGCAGCTAACGGTGTTGATTCTGAGTGGACTAACTTCGGTGCTTCTTACCAGATCACTAACAAGCTATCTACACTGGTAGATTTCAAAGTTGACCTGTCTGACGACAACAACAACGATGATCTAGAAGCATTCTTCAAAGTTGCTTACGATTTCTAATCGAGTTTAGGCTCAAAATATTACGGCCTGCATTGCAGGCCGTTTGTTATAAAGCAGGATGCTTAGCGCAATAATCCACTGCCTTTTCGCCCTCCGGAGTTGGAGGGCTCTTTCGTATCCAACATTCGACAACTAGTAAGCGCACCATTGACGTACTTTGGTCGCCAGAACTCGGTTTTGCAGTTTGCGCTGGTTACGATCTACTACCTGACATTCGCTCAGTTTTCTCGCGACTCGACTGTCGTTGCTCAAATGGCAGAAGCCTAAAATTCTTCGCGCGGTATAGACTGGATTAGCGACAAAGTCCTCATACTGCACGGTTAACGCTTTAACCCCGCAATTCTCAATTTCTCTCTGAGTTGTTTCTAACACCTTATTGAGCTGGAAAGCGGTTCCTGCCACAGGATCATGACGAATCTCCTGATAGGTTCTGAGCTCCTCGCTAGAATAAGCCCCTTGCCACCATAATTGCTTCGCCCCTTGTTGTTGCCAGAATGGCACGTTAAGCAAGGAGTTTACTGTTGCACATGGATCCCGTACGACATTGATAAAATGAGCATCCGGAAAAATGCTGTGCAAATATTCTATTCGACCAGGCCCAGTCAGCTTAAGCCCTAAACGCGGTTTCCCCTGTAGCATCAGCAATTGAGACAGAGCATGATACACCTTATGTTTCTCACTGTCTGACGCGCGCTTATTGAGTAGGAAATTACGGCTGAAATCGATGTCGGAGCGGGTGATTTTTTGCCAGAAAGACCAGGCCTCTGCGGGGCGAGGGATGGCATTGTTAAAAGGCAGAGTTTTGTTTAGCTGCGCTTTAACCCCATTAATAGACCAAAGGCTATTGTTCGTTAGGCGAGATAATAGTGCTAACGCGGGAACGGAAGGATACCACTCGGTATAGTTAGTGGGACCACCAAGCTGGCTATGAGCCAATATCACTTCTGAGATGATGGTAGAGCCTGAACGTCCGGGACCAACAAAGATAATTGGGTTCGCAAGTGAATTCATGAGCCTATCCTGATAAATCAATAATAGTGTTAATACTGCAAGGGATAGACCATAAATTTATTCTTTATATATCAGTTATATATGTAAATTATCTTGAGCTGTTTTTAAATTGAATGTCATTTTGAAAACGCGAATGAAAAGGGAAACATTTGAAACGTGATGGCAGTACACTTTTGTGCTGTTGATGAAATGGACAATAAAATTAGCCAGTGCTGTAATGGAGCTGTTCCTAATTTCTTCAGAGTATTGATATGGCCCAGCATTTAGAGCTTGCTAATGGTCGCACTATCCTTGTACCAAGTTACCAAATTGAGGTGACTCAGCAGCAAAACCAATTGTCGTTTTCCTTTCAGGGAGTAAGTAACGATAAGTTTAGTGAGCAGTTTTTACTTTGCCAGACAGAGTTCAATTTTGAGCGCAGTGCTGTGCTATTGGGTGACGGCTTTCAAATGCTCGCCCAAACCACAGGGACAGTCGATGAACCCGTCGATATTGGTCGCTGCCCGGATAACAGTCTGAGCTATCGAATTTACCCTAGTAGCGCCAGAAAGCGCTATTACAACTATCTGGTGGTTGAGGATTCACAGGGTTACAGCCTGTTTGGCTTTACGTCTTGCCATCGCTTTGCTGGTTATTTCCAAGTAGAGGAGATAGAAGGGCGTTTAATGATTAACGCTTATCTCGATGGCGAAGAGACTTACCCACAAGATTGGGCGAGCAACCAATTAGAGTCTATTGTCTGTTTACAAGGCGAATCACTCTCCCAGCTCTACAGCGAATTTACTGATTTGATTGCCACTCACCATACGCCAAGGGCGGGGGTGACAAAAGATGCGCCAGTAGGTTGGTGTTCCTGGTATGCCTACTATGCTGAAGTGAATGAGCAAAACATCTACGACAACCTCGGTAAAATGCAGTCTAAACTGGGTCAGTTAGACTATGTATTGCTTGATGACGGCTATCAGGCTTTTATGGGGGATTGGTTAACCCCTTCAGATAAATTCCCTTCAGGCATAAAGAGCGTTATTGAGCGCATTAAGTCGGCAGGCAAAAAGCCAGCGATCTGGCTGGCTCCGTTTATTGCTCAGCCTGAGTCCGAAGTATTTAAAAACCATCCGGACTGGTTTGTGCGTCATCAGGACGACAGTCTGCTAAAAGCCGATGATGTCACTTATGCCGGTTGGCGCTGTACGCCTTGGTACATTCTTGATACCACCAATCCCGAAGTGCAAGCTCACCTGACTCACGTGGTTAAAGTGATGCGTGAAGAGTGGGGCGTCGAACTGTTTAAGCTCGATGCAAACTACTGGGGGACATTAAAAGGTAAGCGCAGCCAATCCGGGGTTACTGGGGTAGAAGCCTATCGTCTCGGTATGGAAGCGATTGCCGAAGGCGTGGGTGACGGGCTGATTCTGGGCTGTAACGCGCCAATGTGGCCGTCGGTTGGTCTGGTGGACGCGATGCGCGTATCTGATGATGTTGAGCGCAATGAGCGCCGTTTCGAGCAGATAGCTAAAGAGACCTTCTATCGCAGTTGGCAACATCGCAAACTGTGGCAGTGCGACCCCGATTGTGCGACTTTTGTTTCCTTACCTAATCAGGCAGCAGATAGACAGAGTTACGAATTCCATCGCAATGCACTGTTGGCAAGTGGCGGCTTGTTGTTATCGGGTGACCCGTTAACTGAGCTTACGCCTTTTGCTCTGCGTTCTCTGAGTAAGCTGATGTTAAGACACAAGCATTGTCAGGACGCAGCCCGCTTTACCGCATTAAATCTCCATCATGCCTTTTTGCCATTAACAGAGAGAAACGAACTGCACTGTTTATTCAATTACCAGCAAGCAGCGCGAGAGATCACCTTAACGGCAGATCAACCTGTTTATTGGTATGACTACTGGACCGGCGAAAAGCTTGAACCAGAGCCGACACCTGTGATTGAAGTCAGTCTTGAGTCCGGGTTATCAAGTCGCGCGATAATTACCTCGATATAGCACCAAGACTGCTTTAACATGTGTCACTGAACAACAAATCATAACGATTAGGTATCAATGTCAGTAATACTTGGTATAGACCCTGGCTCCCGAATTACGGGGTACGGGGTCATACGTCAAAACGGTCGTCATCTCCAGTATCTTGGTAGTGGATGTATACGCACCTCTGAAAAAGAACTTCCTGGTAGGCTTAAACAGATCTACGCCGGAGTTTCTGAAATCATCACTCAGTTTCAGCCAGACGTCTTTGCCATTGAGCAAGTCTTTATGGCGCGTAACGCAGATTCGGCGTTGAAGCTTGGTCAGGCTCGCGGCAGTGCCATTGTCGCTGCAGTTAACGCCGATCTACCTGTGTATGAATACGCAGCAAGATTGATTAAGCAAGCGGTAACCGGAACGGGTGGTGCCGACAAAGAGCAGGTTCAGCACATGGTCCAGCAAATGTTGAAACTGCCGGGCAAACCGCAAGCTGATGCTGCCGATGCCCTCGGTGTTGCTATCTGTCACGCCAACACCAACAAGACCTTAATCGCCATGGCGGGTAAAGCGACCAGTGCGCGTCGTGGCCGTTACCGATAACCATTCCACATAATGATCGCCAGTACGCGAAAAAACTGAGACATATAAAACAGTTCTATCAATTTGGGTTGTTAACGAAATGTTGCGTTAATATAGTGGTCGGAGGTCTAACAAGAATTCGATCAAGGAAGATTGAACATGAACCCCACTATATTGTGGCGTCGCATCTGCATGCCAAATGAAACTCAATGGAACAAAACCCAACAACGTCAGGCTGATACCCTCGCTCTCTTTACTTTTATTGCTTTTCTGGTCGGACTCTACAGTCTGTTCAAGTGGTCAAAGCATGGTCACGACAGTTTAATTACTACCTCTCTGCTGCTGATCGGTTTTGAACTGATAGCCGCGGCGAGCCTGAGATTCTTCAAGCAACCATTGCTGGCACTCAACCTCGGATTTGTTGGCATGGCAGTGCATGCCCTCAATATCATTTACCAGAGCGGTGGTGTGGTTAACTCCTCACAAACCTACTGGGTACCGCTGTTGATCGTGGCATTCTTTCTCTCAGGTACCCGGATCATGGCAGCAACATGGAGTGGGGTGATTATTCTCCTGTCGGCAGTGATGACCTATATGCATCTATCAGGACAGAGTTTTCCAATATTAGAACTGACTGAGTCAGCTCAGCGTGTCGAAATCTGGTCTGGAACCGTCCTTCCTCTGGTGGTGATCTGTATTGCGCAGGCATTTACCGCCAGCCAACGTGATAAGGCAATTGAGATAGCGGAGCGAGCCAAGGGAGACAGTGAAGCGATCGCGCAAAAAGCTGTGCTGGGAGAGAAGAGTCTCAGCAACGTACTGGATCAGGCGAACCAGAACTCGCTGCAGTTAAAGGATGTTTCTAAAGTCCTGGAAGTGCAGTCAGTAACACTTGATGAACAAGTATCAAGCTTAAACGTCAATTGTGAATCTCAAGCCAGCGCTGCGCAGCAGATGAGTGAACAAGTTCACCAACTGGCCGATGGAATTGAAGATTCGACCCGCTTTGTCGATGAGCTTCGTGAGCGCAGCGATGCGGTTCACCAGCAGGCGCAAACCAGTTCTCAGTTACTGGAAGACTCTACTGCTGCAATCAGTCAGATCATTGGTAGTCATGAAGAGATCATGAAAGTCGCAGATCTGATTACTTCGGTGGCGGAACAAACCAACCTGCTGGCATTGAACGCAGCCATCGAAGCGGCCAGAGCCGGGGAACAGGGGCGAGGTTTTGCTGTGGTTGCTGAGCAGGTACGTGAACTATCGGCTAAAAGTAGTCATTCAGCGGTGGAAATCAGAAACCTGCTCGACCGCAGTGAGCAAGAAGTCAAGCACGGCCAGGATGTGGTGAATTCCAGTGCCGATAAAATGAAGCAGATGATCGATCAGGTGTCCGCAATATCGCAAGATGTAAAAGGACTGGCGAGCAATATGGCGCAGCAGATGACGGCACTGAAAGAGCTCGACCAGGCCAGTAGCGAAGTGGCTAATAGCGTAGTGGCAACCAAATCCATCTCAGCCACTGTGGCGCAAAATGGTGCGCAGCTCAACGTTCAGGTTGATGCGGTACGAATGCTCACCTCACAACTTGATCAGGTTGTCTCAAAAATCTAGTCAATAACAATAAAGGACTGGATGTCTATCCAGTTCTTTATTATCCTGTCGCAAATTCATTTCTAAGAGTATCCACTGTGATTGGACGTCTGCGCGGCATTCTAATTGAAAAACAACCTCCTGAATTATTGATTGAAGTGAACGGTATTGGCTATGAAGTCCAAATGCCGATGAGTTGCTTCTACGAACTGCCAAATATTGGCGAAGAAGCGATCATCTATACTCATTTCGTTGTTCGTGAAGACGCGCAGCTACTCTATGGTTTCAACACAGTAAAAGAGCGCGCCCTGTTCAGAGAAGTGATTAAGGCGAACGGTGTTGGTCCTAAACTTGGTCTGGGTATCCTGTCTGGCATGACGGCAAGCCAGTTTGTCGCCAGTGTAGAAAGAGAAGATGTTTCAACATTGGTCAAACTACCAGGCGTAGGTAAGAAAACGGCAGAGCGCTTAGTGGTTGAGATGAAAGACCGACTTAAAGGCTGGGGTGCGGGTGACCTGTTTACACCATATACCGACGCGGCTCCTGTGGATTCCGCTGTTCAGGCATCGCAGTCAAGTGCTGAAGAAGAGGCGGTTAGTGCATTGCTCGCGCTTGGTTACAAACCAACTCAGGCATCTAAAGTTGTTTCTCAGGTAATGAAACCGGAGATGACGAGCGAACAGTTGATTCGTGAAGCACTTAAGTCAATGGTTTAAAAGGTAGTATCATGATTGAAGCGGATCGCTTAATAGCCCCAGACAATGCAGTCTATAAAGAAGAAGACGTTATCGATCGTGCGATACGCCCAAAGAAGTTAGCTGACTACCAAGGGCAGGATCATGTTCGCGATCAGATGGAAATCTTCATCAAAGCGGCTCAGTTACGTAATGAGGCTCTTGATCACCTGTTGATTTTTGGTCCTCCGGGTTTAGGTAAAACTACCTTAGCCAACATTGTTGCCAATGAGATGGACGTTAACATTCGAACGACTTCGGGTCCTGTATTAGAGAAAGCAGGCGACTTGGCTGCCTTGTTGACCAACCTCGAAGAGAACGATGTGTTGTTCATCGATGAGATTCACCGTCTCAGCCCTATGGTAGAAGAAGTGCTCTATCCAGCAATGGAAGACTATCAGCTTGATATTATGATTGGTGAAGGTCCGGCAGCACGTTCGATTAAAATCGATCTTCCTCCATTTACCCTGATCGGAGCGACGACCAGAGCCGGTTCTCTGACGTCACCGCTACGTGACCGTTTTGGTATTACTCAGCGTCTTGAGTACTACAAAATCCCCGATCTACAGAACATCGTTCAGCGCAGTGCTGATTGTCTTGGCCTTTCGATGGAGTCTGAAGGCGCATTAGAAGTGGCTCGCCGTGCTCGTGGTACACCTCGTATTGCCAACCGTCTTCTTCGACGGGTACGCGACTACGCTGAAGTAAAAGGTAATGGTCACATCTGTGCCGAAGTTGCCGATAAGGCTCTGAACATGCTCGACGTCGACGCTCAAGGTTTCGACTATATGGATAGAAAGCTACTGCTGGCTATCATGGAGAAGTTTGGTGGTGGTCCGGTTGGTCTCGACAACATGGCGGCCGCGATTGGTGAAGAGAAAGACACCATCGAAGATGTTCTGGAGCCGTATCTTATTCAACAGGGTTATCTGCAACGGACGCCAAGAGGGCGGATCGCTACCGATAGGGCTTACCTTCATTTCGGAATTGAAAAATAAGTTTTCACTGCCAGCAAAAATTTGCTGGCTTTTTATTATTAGTGACAAAGATCACATTAAATAAAATTACCTACTACTAAATAGGTAATGTAATTGAGTGAGTTGTTAACCGCTTGTTTTGCATAAATAGTTACCCACTCTGTATTGCAACCCCGCCTTAACAAAAGAGTCGCATTTTGGTTGATCTGGATCAAAATGATGGTTTTTTAAACAAAAATGCCGCACAAAAGTTGATACAAATCAAAGCGAACTCTGCCTATAAACCTTTTGAAACAACCTGTTTTTAGCAGTAATATTAGCGCCAGCTATATTAGCTGATGCTTAACAATTAACTAACCGTTACGGTACATTTTTGCAACACATTGCCTATAACTGGTAACACTGTTTAAGTTTGTTCAACGCTTAATAACAATGCATTAATGTAAAGAGTGTCTTCAGCCGACACATAGGAGTAAACATGATTGACGTAGTTGATCTGTCGCGGTTGCAATTTGCACTGACAGCGATGTATCACTTCCTCTTCGTACCACTGACTCTAGGTATGGCGTTTCTTTTAGCCATCATGGAATCTCTGTACGTAATGACGGACAAGCAAATCTATAAGGACATGACAAAGTTCTGGGGTAAGCTTTTCGGTATTAACTTCGCACTTGGTGTGGCAACCGGCCTTACCATGGAATTCCAGTTTGGTACTAACTGGTCATACTATTCGCATTACGTAGGTGATATCTTCGGTGCACCTCTTGCGATCGAAGCCCTTGTAGCCTTCTTCCTAGAATCCACATTTGTTGGTCTATTCTTCTTTGGTTGGGATCGCTTATCTAAACGTCAACACCTTGCTGTTACATGGCTTGTTGCTCTTGGCTCTAACTTCTCGGCTCTTTGGATCCTTGTGGCGAACGGCTGGATGCAAAACCCGGTTGGCGCAGAATTTAACTTCGAAACCATGCGTATGGAAATGGTGAGCTTTGCTGAGGTTGTTCTAAACCCAGTGGCTCAGGTTAAGTTCGTTCACACTGTGGCATCTGGTTACACAACTGGCGCAATGTTTATTCTAGGCATCAGCTCGTACTACCTATTGAAAGGTCGTGACATCGCATTCGCCCGTCGTTCATTTGCTATTGCTGCTTCTTTCGGTATGGCCGCTATCCTGTCTGTTATCGTTCTTGGTGACGAATCAGGTTACGAGCTTGGCGAAGTTCAGAAAGTGAAGCTAGCTGCGGTAGAAGCAGAGTGGCACACAGAACCCGCTCCAGCAGCGTTTACCCTGTTTGGTCTGCCAAATCAGGAAACAATGCACACTGACTACGCAATTAAGATCCCTTACGTAATGGGTATCATCGCGACACGTTCATTCGACGAGCAAGTAACGGGTCTGCGTGACCTGCGTGAAGAGCACGTTGACCGTATCCGCACTGGTATGTACGCGTACGAATTGCTAGAGAAACTGCGCGCTGGTGACAAGTCTCCAGAAAACATGGCAGCGTTCGATGAAGTGAAAGGTGACCTTGGTTACGGTCTACTTCTGAAGCGCTACACAGATCAGGTTGTTGATGCAACTGAAGAGCAAATCCAGGCTGCGGCGGATGATTCTATCCCTAAAGTTTGGCCTCTATTCTGGTCATTCCGCATCATGGTAGCGTGTGGCTTCATCATGCTGTTCGTATTCGGCGCGGCGTTTGTTCAAACATGTCGTCAGAAGATCGAACAAAAACCTTGGATTCTTAAAGCTGCACTGTTCAGCATCCCACTACCTTGGATTGCAATCGAAGCAGGTTGGTTCGTTGCAGAGTACGGTCGTCAGCCATGGGCTGTTGGTGAAATCCTACCGACCCACGTAGCGGCTTCTGCTCTGACACTTGCGGAACTATGGACTTCACTGTTCGCAATTCTGGCGCTATACACGGTGTTCCTAATCGCTGAAGTTTACCTAATGGTTAAGTTCGCGCGTAAAGGCCCGAGCAGCCTGAAAACAGGTCGCTACCACTTTGAACAAAACGCTAACTCTGTTGAAGACAAAGTCGGCCGTTCAGTCGAAGTTTAAGTGAGGGATTATTAAATGTTTGATTACGAAATCTTACGACTTATCTGGTGGATTCTAATCGGTGTATTACTGGTAGGCTTCGCGGTAACTGATGGTTTTGATATGGGTGTTGCTGCGCTTTCACCTGTTATCGGTAAAAGCGACACTGAACGTCGTATTATGCTAAACACGATTGCTCCTCACTGGGATGGCAACCAAGTTTGGCTAATCACTGCTGGTGGTGCGCTATTTGCAGCGTGGCCATTGGTGTACGCAACGTCGTTCTCTGGTTTCTACCTGGCAATGTATGTCACTCTGGCTGCGCTTTGGTTACGTCCACTAGCTCTTGATTACCGTTCAAAGATCGAAGATCCAAAATGGCGTAAAGCTTGGGATTACGCACTTTGCTTTAGCGGTACAGTACCACCAATCATCTTTGGTGTGGCATTTGGTAACCTGCTACAGGGTGTACCATTTGAGCTGAACGATCTGCTAATGTCTCAGTACAAAGGTACTTTCTTCGCGCTACTTAACCCATTCGCTCTGCTATGTGGTGTGTTAAGCCTGATGCTATTTGTTCTGCAAGGTGCTACATGGCTACAGATGAAAACCACTGAAGCGTTGCATGAGCGCGCACGTAACGTTGCTCAAATCGCGGGCCTTGTTGCGGTGGCACTATTTGTTGCTGGTGGCTTCTGGGTTCAGTCTATCGAAGGCTACGTACTAACTAGCACTATCGATACATTTGCTGACTCTAACCCACTAAACAAAGAAGTTGCGCTACAAGCAGGTGCTTGGATGACTAACTTCGAAACATACCCAGCAATGTGGATTGCACCGATTCTAGGTGTGTTTATGCCGCTTTTTGCTGTGGTTGCGTCTCGCTTTGAGCGTGGTGGCTTTGCCTTCCTATTCTCAAGCTTGTCGAACGCGGGTGTGATCCTGACTGCTGGCTTTGCAATGTTCCCATTCGTAATGCCTTCAAGCCTGGTTCCAAACCATAGCTTAACAATGTGGGATTCAACGGCGAGTGAACTAACACTGGGTCTGATGACTGCCGTTGCTGCGGTAATGGTTCCTGTGATTCTTGGCTACACGACGTGGACTTACTACAAAATGTTCGGTCGTCTGGATAAGAAACACATCGAAGACAACGACGTTTCAGCTTACTAAGGAGCATTTACTATGTGGTATTTTGCATGGATTTTAGGTGTACTACTTGCTTGTGCATTCGGAATCATCAACGCTCTTTGGTTAGAGCACTCAGAAATGATGGACAAAGACAGTGAGTAATCTCGCTGCGCAGGTAGCTAAATTACACGCACCTGTCGATAAGACTCTGTTTAGAGTCTTATCCTTAGTTCTCGGTTTCTATCACGTTGCTATGCTGATGTGGGATCCAGAACTTTACTCCGCCTCAATTGGTGGCTTTAATCCGATTATCTCTCCACTGATTATCTGGGCAATCTGCTCAAGTATGGTGTTTGGAGTAGGATTTAAACCACGTAACTGGTACTGGCAGATTCTGTTCAGTCCATATTGCTCTCTGACGATACTGGGTTACCTAACGGTGCTTCGTCTGATGTAGTGAGGTGGGGTTAATCTCCATACATTTTGTATAAAAAAGGCGCGACTCCTTGAAGGGGTTGCGCTTTTTTTTGTTTCAAGCTTTGAAATCACGTAATTACTCTTGCGTAGATGGTAACGAGTTGCGTTATAGTATCTGTTTAGAAAACCAAGTAGTGGACACTAAGGTGCAGGACAACAACACGAAATTTGAGTGGCCGGTGACGGTTTATTACGAAGATACCGACGCGGGTGGGGTGGTTTACCATTCTAACTACTTAAAGTTTTTCGAACGCGCGCGAACTGAACTGCTTCGCACTATTGGCGTTTCTCAACAGGTGTTATTGGAACAAAACCTCGGCTTTGTAGTCCGACATATGGACATTGATTTTTTACAGGGTGCTCGTCTTGACGATCATCTGACCGTAATAACTCAAATTGCTGACCTTAAAAAAGCATCATTGACCTTCTGTCAGGAGATCGTTAATCCTGATGGCAACATATTGTGTAAGGCAATGGTTAAGGTAGCATGTATCGATAATAAGAAAATGAGGCCGAAAGCAATGCCTCAATCAATAGTTATGGAGTTAACTCATAGTGACCGCTGATATCTCGATGCTAGACCTTTTCCTACAAGCGAGCCTGCTTGTAAAAATGGTTATGCTGATTCTGTTAGGTATGTCGATCGTTTCCTGGGCGATGATCATCAAGCGCAGTAAAGTACTTTCCCAAGCTTCCAAAGAAGCAGAAACCTTTGAAGACAAATTCTGGTCTGGTACTGATCTATCGATCCTGTATCAGAACGCAAAGAAGCGTAAGGATGATCTGGCGGGCACAGAAGAAATTTTCTACTCTGGCTTTACCGAATTTGCTCGTCTGCGTAAATCAAACGCTGATTCACCTGACTTCATTATGGAAGGGACAGGTCGCGCGATGCGCGTTGCCGTTGCCCGTGAGGTGGACGATCTTGAAACTAACCTGCCGTTCCTGGCAACAGTCGGCTCAATCAGCCCATACATCGGCCTGTTTGGTACCGTATGGGGCATCATGCATGCCTTTATCGCTCTTGGTGAAGTGAAACAAGCAACGCTGGCAATGGTTGCTCCGGGTATCGCAGAAGCACTGGTTGCAACCGCTATGGGTCTGTTTGCCGCCATTCCAGCGGTTATGGCATACAACCGCCTGAGCAACAAAGTAGGTAAGTTAGAGCATAACTACGCAACCTTCTCAGAAGAATTCCACAGCATCTTACACCGTCAGGCAATGGCGGGCCGAGAAGCGGGTAAGGAATAACTGCGATGGCTGGTTACCAACCTAAAAAGCGCAAAATGACTGCCGAGATCAACGTAGTACCTTACATCGACGTAATGTTGGTACTGCTGATCATCTTTATGGTGACGTCACCTTTTGTTACCCAAGGTGTTGATGTCGAACTGCCGAAAACGGCCACGGCTCAGCCTGCGTCTGAGTTAGCCGGGGACAGCGACGCGAGCTTTATCATTGTCGAAATCGATAAAGAAGGAAACTTAGGTCTGAGTGTTAACGATGAAGAGGTCACTCGTGGCATCTCACTGCAAGACGTGATTGTACGCGTCAAAGCAGAACTATCACTTAAGCCTGATTCTCCTGTCGCTGTTGGCGGTGATGCCGCAACGCCATACGCTGACGTTGTTTTGGTACTGGATGAACTAAGCCGTGCTGGTATTCCTAAGGTTGGATTGCTAACGGACATAAAGGAATAACTCTCGTTGTCCATGAAAGAGAAGAAACCTAAAAAGAACGATTACAAGAAGCCGATAATCATATCGGCGGCTTTGCACGCGTTATTGATCGTAGCTTTGATTTGGGGCACTGACTTTACTATGTCGAAACCAGAGCCGGCAGGCAAAATGGTCCAGGCAGTGGTGATCGACCCAAATCTTGTCAGACAGCAAGCGCAGCAAATTCGTAGCCAGCGCGAAGAGGCGGCTAAGAAAGAGCAGGATCGTCTCGATAAGCTGCGCCGTGAAAGCGAACAGCTGGAAAAGAACCGTAAAGCGGAAGAAGAACGTATCCGTAAGCTAAAAGAGCAGCAGGCTAAAGAGGCCAAAGCCGCTCGCGAAGCTGAGAAACGCCGCATTGCTAAAGAGAAAGAACTCAAAGCAGAAGAGCAGCGTGCTAAGAAAGAGAAAGAGCGCGTCGCTAAGCTGGAACAAGAGCGTAAGGCAAAAGAGCAGGCGATCAAGAAAGCTGAGCAAGAACGTCTAGCGAAAGAAGCGGCGATTGCCAAAGCAGAGCAGGAACGTATCGAGCGAGAGAAAGCAGCCAAAGCGGCTGAAGAGAAAGCTCGACGCGAACGTGAAGCGGCGGAAAAAGCTGAGAAAGAACGCATAGCGAAAGAGAAGGCAGCAAAAGAAGCAGCTGAGAAAGCGCGTAAAGAGAAACAGCGCTTAGAGCGACTGGAACGAGAACGTAAAGAGCAAGAAGCAGCACTGAACGATATCTTTGCTGGCCTTGAGTCTGAAGCGGAAGCGAACACTTCAGCACGTTCAAGTCATGTTGCCAGCGAGGCGGATCGATACGGCGCTATCTACACGCAACTGATTCAACAGAATCTATTGCTGGAGGACAGTTTTAGGGGAAAGTCTTGTCGAGTTAACCTGCGTCTGATCCCGACCGGAGCGGACGCCATTTTAGGCAACCTGTCGGTTCTCGATGGAGACAGCCGTTTATGTGCAGCAACCAAACGAGCCGTGGCAAAGGTAAACAGTTTCCCATTGCCTAAAGACCCTGCTGTTGTCGACAAAGTAAAGAATATCAATTTAACCGTAGTACCTGAGTAATAAGGAAAAGCTTGTGTTAAAGCGACTAGTAATAGGATGTATGCTCACCGTGATGAGCGCGTTTCAAGTAGCCAACGCGGCACTGGAACTTGTGATTACAGATGGTATCGATTCGGCTCGTCCAATCGCTATTGTGCCATTTAAATGGGAAGGCAACGGAAAGTTGCCGCAAGATCTATCTGCTATCGTTGTTTCAGATTTACTTCGTAGTGGTAAATTCAAACCACTAGATGTGTCTACAATGCCTGAAACGCCATATTCTGCGACAAATATTAACTTTGAAAAATGGACTAAGTTAGGTGTCGATGCATTAGTTACGGGTAAAGTGGCATTAGATGCTGCGACAGGACGATATGTCATTAACTATCAACTGATTGATTTAGTTCGAGGCCAACTCACAAATGGCCAAGCAAAGTCATTGAGTGCTGATGGACAATTAGTACTTTCTCAAGATCACATTCTTCTAAATAAGAAAATGACAGTCACACCGGCACAAATGAGGGCGGCTGCTCACCGAATTTCTAATCGTATCTTTGAAACACTGACTGGTGAGAAAGGCGCGTTTGAAACCAAAGTGGCGTATGTCGTAGTGAACGATAAAGATGTACGCCCTTATCAACTACGTATCGCTGACTATGACGGTTATGGCGAGAGAAGTGTTCTGAAGTCTACTCAGCCGCTGATGTCACCAGCCTGGTCTCCTGATGGCAAAAAGCTCGCTTACGTTAGCTTTGAAAATGGTAAAGCAGAAATATTTATCATAGAAACTCACACAGGCAAAATCGACAAAATCGCGTCATACCCTCGTCATAATGGTGCGCCAAGATTCTCACCGGATGGGTCTAAGCTTGCGTTAGTCTTGTCGAAAACGGGTAGCCTGCAGGTTTACACGCTAGACCTCAATAGCCGAAAACTGACTCAAATAACGCGTGGTCGATCGAACAATACTGAACCGTTTTGGCATCCAGATGGTAATTCTCTGATCTTTACGTCGGATCGGGGTGGAAAACCTCAGATTTATCAAGTAGATTTGGCAAGCAATTCGACTAAACGTATTACATGGCAAGGGAGCCAGAACCTGGGTGGTCAAATTACCCCAGATGGTCGCTTCCTGGTGATGGTCAATCGCAGCAATACCGGCTTCAATCTGGCTAAGCTGGATCTGGAAACGGGGGCAATGCAAATATTGACCAAAACGTTGTTAGATGAGTCTCCTAGCATCGCGCCAAACGGCGGTATGGTGATTTACAGCTCGATCTACAACAAAACAAATGTTCTTTCTATGGTGTCTATTGATGGACGCTTTAAAGCAAGGTTACCGGCGACAAATGGTCGAGTCCGTGCTCCTGCATGGTCACCATTCTTGTAGCAAGTAAGTATCAATAATAAAGGAAACGATAACAATGCAACTAAACAAAGTTCTTAAAGGGCTTCTAATTGCGCTACCAGTTCTAGCAGTTACAGCATGTAGCTCAAGCGACGACGCAGCGAACGCTTCTGGTTCTACTGAGACAAACCAAACTCAAACTGTCGATAACACAGTGGTTTCACCAATCGACCAGAATGGCCAGCTTTCTGAGCAAGAGCTTAAAGAGCAAGCGCTTCGTGAAACTCAGACAATCTACTTTGCGTTCGACAACTCTACTATCGCGGGTGATTACGAAGAAATGCTAGCAGCACACGCAGCATACCTAAGCAAAAACCCAGCTCTGAACGTGACTATCGAAGGTCACGCTGATGAGCGCGGTACTCCAGAGTACAACATCGCACTAGGCGAGCGTCGTGCAACTGCAGTCGCTAAATACCTACAAGCGCTAGGTGTTCAGGCTGACCAAATCTCTATCGTAAGCTACGGTGAAGAGAAACCACTTCTTCTGGGTCAATCAGAAGATGTATACGCTAAGAACCGCCGTGCAGTTCTAGTGTACTAATTGAGGACAACCTCATGTTCAGTAACCTTAAGCGCGTTGTTACGCTAACGTTACTGGCAAGTGCAGCGAGTACTGTTCTCGCTGCACCAGCTCCAGTATCCGATCTAAGCGGTAGCAATTCTGCCACTTCTTCGTCTTCAGTTCGTGGTAACGAAACTGATGTCCAGCGCTTAGAGCGCCTATTGGAAAACCGTAATCGCGTTCAGTTGCAAATGCAGCAACAGCTAGACGACATGGCTCTAGAGATTAGCGAACTACGTGGCCAACTTGAAAAAAGTACCTATGACATGCAGCAGATGTTGCAACGTCAGCGTGAGCTATTTATTGAGCTCGATAAAGTACGTGGTCAAGTGGCAGCAGCCCCGGTAGCTAAGTCAGAACCAACTGACTCAGCGGCTAAAACTGGCGGAACATTCAGCTCTGATGCTGACGAGCAAACCGCGTATCAAAATGCGGTAGACTTGATTCTTAAGAAACGAGACTACACGGGTGCGATTGCAGCGTTCCAACAGTTCCAGAAAGACTACCCAGATTCCAGTTTCACGCCGAACTCTCACTACTGGCTAGGCCAGCTCTATTTTGCTAAGAAGCAAGATAAAGACGCAGTGAAGAGCTTTGCGGCCGTGATTACTTACAAAGACTCGAACAAGCGCGCTGATGCGCTGGTTAAACTTGGTGAGATTGCTGAGCGCAATAATAACTCTGCGCAGGCGAAGAAATACTTCCAGCAAGTTGTCGACGAATATCCGAACAGCGCTTCGGCCAAGCTAGCGCAAGCTCGCTTGAAATAGCAAAACAACAATAAAAAGGAGCGCGAGTCGCTCCTTTTCTCTTCTCTGTCTATCTTATTCCGAGTGAAACTGGAATATACGCGGTCGTTAAGGTTACAATACTCGGATTACCGGAAGTTGCGTAGAGCAAGAGCAATGAGCCACATATTAGATACAATAGAAACAGTTTACCCATTCCCCCCAAAACCCGTACCGCTAACAAACGATGAAAAACAGGCACACATTGAAAACATCAAAGTGTTGCTTAAAGAAAAAGACGCGGTTCTGATTGCCCACTATTACACTGATCCTGAAATTCAGGCACTAGCAGAAGAGACTGGCGGTTTCGTTGGTGATTCGCTAGAAATGGCTAAGTTTGGTAACCGCCACCCTGCAAGCACGCTAATCATTGGCGGTGTTCGCTTTATGGGTGAGTCGGCTAAGATCCTGACGCCTGAAAAACGCATTCTAATGCCAACTCTGGAAGCAGAGTGTTCTCTGGATCTTGGCTGTCCTGCGGACAAATTCACAGAGTTCTGTGATGCGCACCCTGACCACACTGTCGTGGTTTACGCAAACACTTCAGCAGCAGTGAAAGCTCGTGCTGACTGGGTTGTAACATCAAGCATCGCACTAGAAATCGTTGAACACCTGGATTCAGAAGATAAGCCAATTATCTGGGGTCCAGACCGTCACCTGGGTTCTTACATTGCTAATAAGACTGGCGCGGATATGCTGCTGTGGCAAGGTGAGTGTGTGGTGCATGACGAGTTCTCAGCTGACGCTCTGCGTAAGATGAAAAGTCTCTACCCAGAAGCGGCGATTCTTGTTCACCCTGAGTCACCAGCAAGCGTTGTTGAACTCGCAGATGCAGTAGGCTCTACCAGCCAGCTAATCAAAGCAGCGAAAGAGCTTCCTCAGCAGAAGATGATTGTAGCGACAGACAAAGGTATCTTCTTCAAGATGCAGCAACTGGTACCCGAGAAAGAGCTTATCGAGGCTCCGACTGCAGGTGCGGGTGCAACATGTCGTAGCTGTGCACACTGTCCCTGGATGGCGATGAACGGTCTGAAAGCGATTGAATCGGCACTGCGTGACGGTGGCGAAGAGCACGAAATCTTCGTAGATGAAGAAGTGCGTGTGAAGTCTCTTATCCCATTGAATCGTATGCTCGACTTTGCTGAGCAGCTAAACATGAAAGTAAAGGGCAACGCGTAAGCATCGCCTCGTTACATAAGATCAAAAAACCAGCCGTGATGGCTGGTTTTTTTCGTTTTCCGCTCGGCGAATTATCAGAACGAGAACTTGATACCAACGTTCGCTGAAGCCGTGTTATAGCCCGAGATGTTATGGATTTCGTAAGTTGATTGCAGAGCGAGATGAGAGTTAAAGTCATAGCCTAAGCCTAGACCGATCAAAGTAGCATTGTCGCTAGCCTTAGCGGACGGTGATGGGCTGGTAAACGTTGTTGTCACATCTGCATCAATCTTGTGATAACCCAGCTTTGCCAATAGGTTAAAGTTGTCACCAAGGTAAACCTTAGGCACCAGGTTGACCCCCATAGAAGACATAGCAACTTTAATGCTGTCTGAGCCGATGCTTTCTGTTGTCGCCCCCAGGTTTTTGTACTCGAATTCAGTCCCGAGTGAAAAGAAACTGCCAAAGGCAAAGTCGTAGCCAGCGGCAACAGCATAACCATCTTTAACTTCGTTATTACTATTAAAAATTGAATCGTGATACATCATGGAATATGCACCGCTAACGTATGCGCCGTCACGAGCAATAGCGGATGCGGAAAGTGATGAAATAATAATAGAAAGTGCTAATACCGTTTTCTTCATAGCAGAATATCTCTTAGTTATATTTATATTAAATAACGTGAATAATCCTAGCATCGGCAAATATACTCGTCTGTAAGTAGGTGTAATATCAAGTAAGGGTTACGCGAACTTCAATTCTAGTTGTTTATAATCCGCTGCGATTTAAAGCATGATTGATAAATAACCAGGAGCTGAATTTGAAGAAGATATATTTATTTTGTCTGTTGCCTTTATTACTAACCGGCTGTGATGAAAGCTTTAATCAGAATGATTTAAAAACACAATATAACCGCCTGTTAGGCATGAATATTAAGACATCAATTGAACACTGCTCGACTAAAGGTGATGTTCCAAATTGTCACTTTGAAAATGGCATTTACGTTCTCAAGATTGGCTCTTCTGTTACTGATGAGCAGCAGCAACGGGTGAAAGTGCAGGTTACGGACTTTATTAGTGGAAGCCACTCTGAAGTAAGGCGTTTGTTTGCTAATAAGCGGATAGTTATAGGTTTGGTTGAAAAAGAGCCCGACCCATCGACGTTGTCTCCACACGATGAGTTTATTCTCGCGCTTGCAGATAGCGTAAATCAAGCCAATGGTCTGGCCAAAGTACTCGATGGTATCGAGTTGGTTTATACCAACCTTGAAGATGATGATGGTAACGGAAACAAAATCTATATCGATGAAACTAAAAAGCTCGCAGGGTACCAAAAGCTGGTTCAACTGTTTGATTATTATGTTGACCAGAATCAGAACAGTGCACCGGGCTCTGAATTAGAGGCTGCCTATAAAGAGTTTTTGCAGATACTTGATGCTCAATCTAATCAAGGGTATCCGGAGTATTTGACGTATAACCAATGTAACTACGGTAATGGGCAATTACCTGCCAACACTTGTCGCGTTGATCCTGACGACGATCCGGATGGTACAGGGAAAAGAGATCCGATCCATACCTTGAATGCCAACTTAAATATGGGCGCCATTATCGGTATGACGCATGACTATATGAAAGACCCAGCCAAGAACACTACCGGCGAGCTTGAGGGGTCGAATGGTACTAGTTTCAATAATAGTGGAGTTATAGGGGCGGGAAGTGCGGATGCGATTGATTGGAGTAATCGAGCCTTTAAACCACTGGCTGATTACATTAACAAATGGTTCTTGAATCGCTAATCGTGAGCTGAATTAAATAGAGTCACTTGTCTTGGAGAGCGTTCAGATTTCCTGGACAAGTGGCAATACGATAATCCTTAACAGTTCTCTGTGTTTGCATCTATCACAGGTTTGCCACTCTCTTGTTGACGCTGGATTGCGACAACAAAACACTCAGGTAATACACCAGAACGCTGGTAAGCTTGATAGTCCTCTTCATGCAACACGTACAACCCATGTTGAATTGTTTCACCTTGTTCGACAGGCAGTTGAAAGAAGTGCAGATCCATTACCCTGAGATTCGTTTCGAATGCATGACGAAGATTGTTTTCTTTCATGACGATGTTGCCGTTCCAAAGAGCAAGGCCATTAAGACTTTGTCGGCCACCATCCTTACCTTCGAGCAACGCCTCGCCATAAGCGGTATAGTTGGTAGCGACAAGAGATTGCCATGTGTTGAGAATGATCGATTCTTTCGCCTCATCTTTGACATCTAAATAGCTGGGAATAGCGGCTGCCGCTAAAATGCCAACCACAGCGATGACAATGATCATCTCAAATAATGAAAAGCCTCTAGCCTTAGTTACCTTATATCCCGATCTCATCGTCTACCTGTATAATATTTTAATCCTTACAAAATAGTAATAATTAGTGTCTATATGTCTAGGTGTAAAATATTCGATACGACAATGTTGTATTTGAATTGTAAGTTAATGAAAGTTCATATTTCTTAATAACTAAATATAATATGAAATATTTCTTCATATGGCCTCTATTATATCCATATTGTTATTGAGGTTTAGTATTTTAACGGGGTGTCATTCTGGTTGATTTGGTTTTGTAAGCATAAGTAAGATTTTGATGTAACGATAACTATACTCTCAGCTCGAATTAGTATCATTGATTAGATTGTAGATAGCGGTGATTTAAATATAATCCCTCGCCGAATTTATTATTTGGGGAGGACGATCGTGGGCTGTGACATATTACTGGTTGAAGATGACATTGAGATTGCTCAAATGACCAAAATGTACCTTGAGGCATCAGGATATGCTGTCTCGGTCATTGATGACGGTTCGGCTGCACTCAATGAGATACAGCGAACTAAGCCAGATTTGGTTCTTCTCGATCTTATGCTTCCTGGAAAATCTGGTGTCGATATCTGCCGAGAGGCAAGACAAACCTATCAGGGAATGATCATCGTTCTGACTGCATCAGAAGACGAGATGTGTGAGGTTTCCTTATTAAAACTCGGAGCTGATGACTACCTGACTAAGCCTGTTCGCGGCAATATTCTCATTGCACGCATTGAAGCCTTGATGCGGCGTTATCAATTTCAGAAACAGTCACAGCAAGTCAGTAAAGTCGAAGGTGCATACGGGCTGACCGTCGATGATGAAAGTCAAACTGTCTACTATCAGGACAATCCAATCAATTTGACTCAGTCAGAATTTGAAATCCTCCAGTTATTGATTGAAAACTCCGGGCAAACCGTCACTCGCGAACACTGCTGTCAGGTGGCGCGAGGCATTGAATATTGCTCGACCAACCGATCGATAGATATGCGAGTGTCGACTTTACGTAAGAAACTCAATCAGGCAGAGGTTTTAAGCGTCTCGATCAGGACGGTAAGAAATCAGGGCTACAGGTTAGTTGGTAGCCAGCCATGAAGATAAAAACCATCCCGATGTCGATGTTCAAATGCCTGTATCTCGAAAGCTTACTTGGTATGGTAATTACTTTCGTCGCCTTTATTCATATCACTTCTGAGTACGTCAGAGAAGGCGATACGATTAACTTCTTTGATAGTGCCAACGTCCATTTACAAAACTATCTCGACAGCAAACATCAACTCAATGGTTTGTATCGTCGCCTAAATCAAGCCACGGAACTTTCTTTTTACGATTACAAACTACAACTGATCGATAGCGACGCTGGTATCAGTCAGAGCTGTGCCGATTGTCAGATGTTTTCCCGACATCAAGGCAATACGATATACATCAACGCGGATGATCTTTTCTCTATTGCGTTACCCATCCCAAACTCTTCAAAGTTACTACTGTTTAGTGAAACTGAAGATCCAGTCGCATCGACAACCCCGTGGTATGAAGACCGGGATAACCACTTCTTTCTGATGCTTTTTTTCACCATGAGCCTGGCCCTTGCAGCACTGCTTTATCTGCCTTTATATCGGGTTAACAAACGGATTAATCGCCTGTTGAAGGTTCAGGAAGCGTTTGGTGAGGGTGAACTGTCGATTCGCGCTGAGTCTTACCATATCTCACCAATCAAAGAGATAGCGCAGAGTTTCAATTTCATGGCTCAAGATATCGAAAATCGAGTAAAGGAGTCACAAATCTTCTCGCAGGCTATTCCCCATGAGATTCGTACACCATTGAGCAGAATTCAGTTAGCCAGTGATCTGCTGCGCCTTGATGAGACGAAAAACCGGGAAGCGTTACATGACAGCATCGACCGCTACATAGAGGATATTTCGTCCTTAACATCTGACATCATCCAACTCTCTCGATTAAACAACAAACGCTGTAACAGCAACGAACCCATCTCGGGAGAAATAGTGCTGCGTGAACTGTGCGAAAACCGAATCGAAATGATGACGGGGGACGCGTCCGTAAGCTTCAAAGTCGATCCAAACTTGTCATCGCTGCAGCCTTTCGGTCCGTGTTGTTACGCCAAGCTTGCTCTGGATAACGTCCTAAAAAATGCATCCTATTATGGCCAAGGAGTGATTGAAGTGTCCCTCAATGAGTTTGACTGCTGTTGGACTATTGATGTCGAAGATAACGGTAATGGCATTCCGGAGGACAAAAGAGAAGAGGTATTCCTCGCATTCTCTCGCTTAGATAAAAGTCGTAACCTTAATACTGGCGGTTTTGGCTTAGGGCTGGCAATTGCCAGTCAAGCGGCGAAGAATCTTTGCTGGCGTATTGCCGTAGATGATAGCCATCTTGGTGGAGCAAGATTCACCATCGTTATCCCTAAGCCGGGTCAATAAACCTAGTTGTGGTCACAGTTATAAAAACCAGCTCCCATAGCTGGTTTTTTTCTATCTGCGCATAGGTTTAAATATCACTCAGTGAGACAAAGGTAAGGAGCATTATGTCCTTCCGTGGCCGCTACTCACTCGTTCCTCGGGACTCTGTATCATGACAATGGGTCTCTTTGGGCAAAAATGGTTTTACGGCGATAGCAAGGTACAAATCGCAAAAAAGATAAGGTAGGCGCCAAAGTCCAAGCATAAGAAAAAAATAATAGATGACGATTGATAGGTAAGACTCAGACATATTACGTATATTAATAGTAAACAAGCGTTTGTGCTCATTGTCGACGAAGTGTTGCCAAACATTTTCGCGTTTCGACTTAAACGTCGCACTACTCGGCACCATTTTATACTGTGAGGTATAGTTCGATTCGTCCTCATTCATATAGCGCTGAATCAAGTTCCACTCATCCAGAACAGACATTTCCAACAGACCAAACTCCCCGTCATAAAAAGTATGGAGTTTGTTACTTTCCTTATCGAACCATGCCAAATGCAGTGCAACGACATCCAGACTGATGTGAGATAAGCCAACACTCCCTCGGAGTTTACGTGTTTTGACGTAAGGCACAATCGCCTGCCAGTCAATTTCGACAACTGGAGACTTTGGTGAGGTTTTAAACGCCACTCGTTGAGTTGTACGATAAAAGCGAACTGTCGCACGGCGGCGGCGGCGCACAACGTAATAACTCATAATGCCGACTAAAATGACCACTGCCATAGCGCTCAACAATAGGGCAAAATAGTTCCGGATGACAAGGTCGGGCGTGTTAAATGCTGCTACAGCAAATACGAATAACATGGTATAAAAACAAGCGAGGAAAGCGCCATTGACATTATGATCAATATCCGCACATCCTATATCCATGTAGACGGGGGTTTGTTTCAAGACGAACTGTCTCACGCATGCAGGCATTTCTTGAACGATACTAGGATCAAAATCGGGGAGAAACAGGGCTTCTCTCTTACGCAACATCACTTTTTCCCCTTTGATCGGTGGTTGAGTAAGAGTGTCTGACCTGAGCATAGTATTTCCATCGTTTGTTTAAAATTATAATCGCGTCGCTTTTCTCTCAGCGGAACCTCTGAAGCTTGAGATATGTCTGAGTCGACTTAAATCTGCGTGTATTTTAGCTTGTCCTACCTAATAATACGTCGAGGCTTTTTTGCATCAGTATCTCAAATTATCACCATATTATTGATAGCAAATTAAATAATCAAAGATGAACTGAATAATATAATGAGAATTGTGTTAATAAATAGTCGGCAATTAGTCACTTCTTAAACCGCATTGTGTTTTTTGTTATTAGTCATTCGCCATTCGGTATCATTAAATGTTCAGACCATTTAAGCGGGTTGTATTTAGGCGCCAATTGCTGCTCAGGCCAGTTGTAGTAAGCGTTCTTGGTCGGCCAAAAGATGAGATTTAGTCTTGCTTTGATACGTTAAAATAAAGCCATGTATTTTTCTAAGGTTGACTGGTTATATAGATGCCATGATAAGATGTGATTATATTTACTTATTGTTTTCCTTACATAAAAAGTCGGCATGGTGCTCAACTAATAATGGAAAGCAAATGGTCGAAGATAGCTCCCTCGATGTATTTGCAACAAGCCCTTTGTTGGTGGCCTGAGTGTGGCTTTTAATACTTGTCATCTAATAGTATTTTTAACAAACTTATTTAAAGTAGGTCTTTTCCATGTTGTTTCATCTCAACTTCAAATATTGTCTTTTGATTTTCACGCTCTTAATTACAGCGTGTTCCCGAGATGTCACTTTTGTGGCTAAAGAAGGGGATGAAGCCCGTTATTGGGTATATACCCATGCCGACATAAAATTTGGCTATCGAACAGAGACTCAATCCACTCAAAGCTTGATGCATTACCGTATTGGTGAAGTGGGAGACTCGATTGAGATGCATGTCAAACCAGACTACATACAGCTCTCTAGCGGCAACCACAAAGTGAGCAGTTTTGAGGTGTCTTCTTCTAATGCCGATTTTCAGCAGCTTTATTCTTCTGGCTTTGATGTCACTGTGGACAAAGAGAGTGGTGAGTTGCTGGAGCTAAAAGGACGTGATGAGCAGGCATGGCAAAAGTTCCTGGAAAGGGGGGGGCAGCAATTTGTTGACAGCCTTCAGCAAGGAATGAATACCCCAGGCTTGTTATCTTCAATTCCGGCAAAAGCAGGCAGTGTCGTTTCTTTGCCTGACTTTAATGGTCAGGCTGCCCAGCTAACCGTCCAGTCAGTCACTGACACATCGTTAAGTGCAATAATAGAATCACAGTCCATTGACGGCCGACTTTATGGGAAGGTATCCATTGATCGTGATAGCGGCTGGGTACAGAAATTAATGGTTGTTGTGGAAAGTTCAGTGGAGATCATGGACAGAGAAGGCAACAGCCGAGTAACCATCATCATGACTCCAGAAAATGAACCCTTCAACAGCTTTGGTGTGTTTGATGATGTGCAGATTTATGATGAGCTGTACAATTCTTGGAACGACATTGCGCAGTGGCCTGATGACTGGCAACAAGAACTGGAAGAAGTATCAGAAGCCGATGTTTTTGCGTACGAAAAGGGCATGTTTAAGCCAAGTGACCAGGGCTATAAGTTTACGTTCCTACATCAGTTAGCAGAGAAAATGTCACTTGGTCATATGACGTATCAAAATATTGAAGGGTTTGATAAAGATGGTCAGCCACTGGACATCGACTTCTCTCCCCTAGATAACGCCTATTTTTCCTCCTTTCGCAGCCAGTATATGGAAAGCCATGCTTCTGTTGCCCCTTTAGGGTGGGGAAAGCAAGCGTTGTTCGAACAGTTGAGTAAAATAACGGCAACAGCAGATTATTTTCCGGCTGAAATAACACCTTATCCAGTGACCTGGCAACCTGGCAAAACGCAGACGTTTGAGCTAGGGGCGATCAAGGTGCAGGTGACACCTAAGCAAGATGCACCAGGCGAGTATCTGCTTACATACAGCGATACAGAAGACAGCTGGTTGATACCTGAATTTAATGGGATCAATGGACAGTTTAAGTATCCCAAGGTTGGCACTGGTCCTGAATGGCTTGAGGATAGCCTACGCGGTTTTTTTGTTAATTTTATCGGTCCTGAAAAAATAACCCAAACAATAGAGTTAAAAGTCGCTGAAGAGCCTTCTGAAGTCATCTTCTTGGTGAAAACATCAGATAAATCCCCCCAATTTAGCAAGCAAGTTGAGTTAATCAGCGAAAAGGAATTTGCTGCGACTCCAACGTTACCGCCGATATCTGATCAAAGGTGGATATCAATAGCCAGTATTGATAACCAACAGACTACGGATGATTTTAACCTTGACTCACTGGTAATAGAAACGGATACGGCACAAGAGGCCAGAGTGGCGTTGCCTAAAGAGTGGAGTGAAGTTTGTCAACTTCATGTGGAAGGTGATATCGAGATCAATCGCCACCCGTTAACCTGGCAAGCTTTAAAGAACGATAGCTATGGTAAAAAATCATCATTAATTGAATATCAATTAATGACGGATGATGGGGTCAGGCGCTATTTTTATGATCTTGAAGTCAACAGTCGCCTCAATTGTGAAGGAGAGCCTAAGTGGCAAGACCTGGCTCATACCCCCAATGAGTTCCCCTGGCTAGTTCCAATTGACGCTTTAGACGGCGTGGATTCAAAACAGCCCGTTGCAGCACTGCTCAATAACTACCGGTTTTATAATAGTGAAGGGCTTCCATTGCAGCTTGTTAACTTGCAAGGACACCTTGTGAGCGAAAACGCTGAAATGACAGTCTCACAAATTCTTTATGACGGTCAATATATTAAGCTCGCAGGTTCGGTTTCGGCCATCGCTAAATTAAACCTTGTCGGTGAGCCACAAAGTAAAACCTGGACTAACCACTTTCCGCCAGTACCTAAGGGATAAAACGATGCGTTACATTTTATTATTATTGTTGACTTTTAGCTCGTGGGTGTCAGCTGAGCCAACGTGGCTGGATGAAGAGTGGCAAGAAGTTGGATCAGAAGAACAGGCCAGCTTTTACATCAAAGCGCCACTTGTCGAACAAGAGGGTGTGTGGCCCACTATGGTCTATTACCAAGGGAGCGACACTCTACGGTTTAAGGGGGCGTTAAACCGTGCGGAGATGAACAATGCAAAGGCGGTGGGTGATTATGAGTACTATCACGCTAACGGTAAACTGCAATCGATAGGAACACGAAATGACAAGGGAGAGTTTGAAGGCCCGACGCGCTTCTATAACGAAGAAGGCGTATTAATTGCGGAGAATAATTACCTTGCGAGTCAACTCCATGGAACGCAAAAAACGTTTTTTGCCAATGGGCAAGAAAAAAACGTGTTTCAGGTATTTGATGGTAAACGAACCGGGAAATGTCTCCACTATGATGACAAAGGCGAACTCAGACAAAGCCATAATCTAGTGGATGGGGTATCTGAAGGGGAACAGTTGGCCTATTTTCCAAATGGTGTGCTAAGAGAAAGAAGTTTCTACCTACTTGGCAAAGAACATGGCCAGCAACAGTACTTTCATGAGAATGGGCAGCTTTCATACCAGAGAGAGTATCAGGCAGGTAAGCTTAACGGTGACATGCTGGTCTGGGACAAGCATGGCCAGCTTATTGAGCAAAGCCACTATGTGAACGGTAAGCGAGAAGGTGAAAAAACCTCTTACGACAGCTTTGGCAATATTAAACAGATAGATAATTATAAAGATGGCAGAAACGTTGGCGCTCGTCATCGCTACTATCCTGGTGGTCAGCAGTTAAAAGAGCTCAGTGAGTTAGACGGTAAAAGCCGAGCAACACACAGGCAATACTTTGATGTTGACGGTAATAAAACACTTGAGTTCACAGCAAGTTATCCAAACGACAAGCGCATAACGGACAAAAAACAATTTAAAGACGGCAGGCTGGTAAAACGGGAACAGGAAGATCAAGCAAAGAAGTGGCATTTAACGGAGCAGTTTGATCAAGCCGGTGAATTAATTGAACGTTACGAGAAACTGGACAACAAAAGACATAATTTACAATTAAGCCGCTCTACCTGGGGACGACTGACAATAATAGAAAGCAGCAATTATCGACATGGTAAACAGCACGGACTCTATACACGAATGTCTGTTGATGGTGAGCTGATAGAAAAAGGTCGCTATTCAAATGATCTAAAGGTAGGCCAGTGGCAATATCATGACCGCTATGAAGAGCGTCGTCGGGTTGAAAACTACAATCAAGCCGGGCAACTGGATGGTGAGCTGAAAGAAACCAGTGATACAGGGCAGTTACTTCGACTTGCCAATTACCGGGGGGGACAGCTGGATGGAACTTATCAAGAGTATTCAGCCGATGGAACACTTCAGACCAAAGGCAAATATGTCAGAGATGAGCGTCATGGTAGCTGGCAATATGCAGAGAAATATCATCCCTCAATGTTCTGGTTCGGAGAGTATAAATCAGGTAAACAGGTTGGTAAGTGGACAGCAAAATCTGAAGCTGGCTATGAACTGGCACGAACTCAGTATGATGATCAGGGGCGTGCTCAAGGTGCTTTCTATTACTTCTCCGAAGAGGGGTTGCTGACAAAAATTGAGCGCTATGCTGATGGTTTGCGCCATGGTGATACGGTTGAATACTTTAAAGGCAAACCTTATCGGACAGAACGTTATGAACAGGATACACAAATTTCTAGTGAGAAAATGAAATCCTCCAAATATAGCTGCTTACTATTCGATTGCTAATTGGACGTCTGGCTTGCCTCTGCTTGCTAGAAGATATTAATTGAAACAAATAGTGCGATACCCAAAGTAATTGGTGCTGTCCGTTAAGCGACCAGTGAACACAACCCCGGAGCATAGGTAAGCGATGCGACTGGAGTGAGTGAACGCAGTCAATAACGCAGCAACTTCAAGTAAGAAGGGTATCCGCCTGTTAAGGAAAAATATGAAGTACAGTATGTTAGTCGGTGGAGTGCTGATCGCTTTCTGTCTGGGTTTTATAGCCAGTCATTATCAACAAATGCCCCCATCAGAGTCACTTGAACCAAAGACAACAGCGGTAACAGCAGAACCTGTTGCTGATTTCAAGCCCATCTATCTGGCAGCGCGACAAGGGGATGCTGAAGCGCAGTTTCAGTTGGCGATGCATCAGAAAGTCAAACGAGGAAACGACTCTGCTGCTCTTTGGTTTAAGCGTGCGGCACGCCAGGGGCATGTCGAAGCAATGTACCAATTAGCAGGGTTGTACTTTCAGGGATCCAGAAAAGATAAAAGAGGCAAAGAGTGGGCGATAAAAGCAGATGAAGCCGGTCATCCGTTAGCCGCTCTATTGCTCGCACGCCAAGCACCAGCGAAAGAGCGTCTTAAATGGTTGGAAAAAGCCGTTTTAACCGAACCTGCGGTTGGACTAGAGTTAGCTTTGAATCTTCGCAGGAGCAATGAAACACCAAAGCGCGTAGGTCAATTGATAGAACAAGCTGCGGCTGATGGTTATGCTGCGGCACAGTATCAGATGGTGCCACATTCCGTATATGGCTACTCCTATAATCCCCCTACGCCAGAGTCACAACAACTTGCAAACCGTTGGCTATCCTTGGCAGTGAAACAACGTCACTCTGAAGCACAGGAAAGCTATGCAAAATTCTTACTTAAAATAGAAGACTATCCTAATGCCTGGCTCTGGGGACAAGTTGCGCGAGAACAAGGTATCGTTAATGGTGCCGAACGCAAATTATCAATGGTCGAGTTTGGCCCTGCATTAGAACAATTAGCTCCGATGTTACAGCGTTATCAAATCCCGGAAAATAATGATGATAGGTATTAATTCAGTGAAGATTAAAGCTCAATCTCTCTCTTTTGTGTTGATGGTGATTTTGACAGCCAGTCAAAGTGTTAGTGCTGGTGAGGCCAACGTTGATTCAACCCTAGCGGAACATTACCAAGCTGCGTTAAATGGTGAGCCTGAAGGGCTTATGGCGATGGTGGCACTGTATGAAAGAGTCCCAGAGTGGGGCTCTGAAGAACCTCTTCAGTATTGGCTGGAACAGTTGGCAGCTACGGGGGATATCGGTGCAAAGGTGAAGCTCTGTCAGTTTGATAACCAAGTTGCCTTTGATTATTGCCTCAGTGCTGCAAAGAGTGGGGTGACCGAAGCGATGCTTTCTATGGCGAATAAATACCGCTCTGGCTCTGGTGTTGAAGTGTCGGACAAAATAGACGCTTACTGGTTGCTAAAAGCCGCTCAGGCTGGTGATTCAAGAGCTCAGGAGGAGATTGGCATTTCCTATTTTTGGGGGAAGGGTGTTTCAAAAGATTACCAACAAGCTTATCAATGGTTTACTTTGGCAGCGCAGCAGGGAGAGCCTTCAGCACAACGTTTTTTAGGGCAGATGTATCTGGAAGGCACGGGCTCCGTTGCTCAAGATTATGCGCAAGCACTGGACTGGCTACAACAGGCTGCTGAGCAGGGAGACGGTAACGCACAAATGGAGCTGGCACTCATGTACTACAAGGGGCTGGGTGTTGAGCCGAAAAAAGTGGAATCATACGCCTGGGCGCGTTTAGCACAAAAGAAGGTCTTTGGGACATCCGGGCGCGATAACCTGGCGTCAATCAAGTCTGGATTAAGCGAAACAGAAATTGCAGAGGGAGAAAAGTTATTTCAACAACTGCAAGAAGCGTATTTAGACTAATCAACATTATGCGTTGTGCCTCCGTGATGACGGTTTTTCGGATTTGTTGAAAAAATTCATTCAAGGTTGCAACAAGTCCATTCGATTGACCAGCATAATAACGAGTGAATACAAGAGCGCTGTTCCTTTAAAAGTCTAGTGCTCTTTTATTCTTTTAGACCATTGTTGAAAATGAAATTCAAAGATTAAAAGGACGGCGTTCATGTTTGGTTACTTGAAGCGAAGTTTGTCTCAGGTGTTTAGGCTGCTACTTGTTTTCTCTGTGTCGTTTGCTGTTGTTGCAGAAGGGGAAGAAGGTAGACAGACACCATCGGTCAATATTATAGGCAGTGGCCCTTTAGTTCCACAATCGGCCAGTCAGGCGATTCCAGTTAACTTTATGAATCTTTCTCATGTTGATGTGGAGATTCTCAAAGTCACCGATGCCCATAATCTGTTAAAGCGCCACTATTTAACCAGCAACCTTTCCAGTTACTCCCTTGATAATCTGCGTAACAGTTTTGACAGTGTCTTTGCTGATCGTTTTCAACTGCCTGAAGCTAAACTTAACCAGTCTGCGTCAGCACGACTGCCTATTCCTAAAAACCTTCCAGCAGGCTGGTATATCGTGGTGATTAAGGCCCCTGGTACATTCTATGATATTCAGGCACGCCATATGCTATTAACTGACCTTGGCATTCAGGTGCGTGCGCATCAATCCAGTACGGCGGTTTCTGTGACCCGACTATCCGATGGATTAAGCCAGTCTGGCATAAAAGTTGAGCTTTATAGAGAGCAAAGCTTGTTGGAAAGTGTGGAAACCGATCAATCCGGTATGGTGGTGATTCCCCAGGCAGTGAAACGCGAAGATATTATTATCGCTCGTTCAAAAGAGGGGACTGATTATGCTTTGCTGCCGTTGCGTGAAGTGCCTCTGGATTTATCTGACTATCAAATTGGTGGCAGAAGCTATCAGGACAGTGAAGCTTATATCTACAGTAACCGTGATTTGGTGAAACCCGGAGAGAGTTTGCCAATTAATGTTTTGTTAAGAAATCATGATGGTTATGCGATTACCGATCAACCGATTACGTTAGCCGTGGTCAACCCTAAAAGCGATGAAGTGCTGCGGGAAAGATTAACGCCTCAGGAATCCGGTTACTTTTTCCATTCATTAGTAACATCGCGGGATTGGCCTACAGGACGATACACGATCAAGGTGATGCTTGATCCGACTTCTGACAAAGCGGTGGGTGAACTCAAGTTCCAGCTGGAAGAATTTATTCCTGAAAGAATGGATTTGATTATTGAGGATGACGCCTCCTGGATTGCGGCTGGAGAAAACCATCGCATTGAGCTGGAAGGGCGCTATTTGTTTGGCAGCCCGGCGGCTGGAAATAAGCTAAAAACAGACTTGGTGCTGAATCCGGTTCGTCATTTTAGCGATGGACCTAACCAGGCTTTCTTTGTCGGGGAGTCTTTTTCGTTGTCCAATCGCTACCGTTTTCTTAAGGATCAGCATCTGTCGTCTGAAGGCACGTTATCTCTTGCCATTCCTACACCCCAGCCAAATGAGCTGAAAAGTCCCGTTGAAGTTATTGCCAACTTCAATTTACAAGAATCAAGCGGTGCTGCAGTGCAGCGAAAGCTCACTTTTACCACTTGGCTGGATAAAGACATTCCGGGAATTTTGCCTGCAGCAGAGACATTCAGCTACAACAGTATCGCCGAGTTTGATGTGGCGTTGTTATCTGCGGATGGGCAAAGATTAAAGAGCGGTGAGATGGATGTTGAGCTCATGTATAACCGTGGTCCTTATTACTGGGTATACGAAGAAGGTTCAGGCTGGAGTCGCCATGAGCAGGAACGTTGGGTGTCTGTCGCAAGACAGCACGTAACGGTGAGTGAAAAAGCAAGCAGGATCAGTTTTCCGGTCGATTGGGGAGATTATCGCCTGATTACGACGGATCGTGCTAATGGTGTGCGAACTGTCTATGAATTTTATGCGGGTTGGTATCGTGGTAGTCGTCAATTGCAAACTAAGCCCGATCACTTAACCTTAAATACGGATAAACCCAGTTATCAGGCTGGTGACACGGCAACCGTCACTCTGTCTGTACCCATTGACGGCCAACTATTGCTGACAATGGAAACGGACCAGATCGAATGGGCGACCTCGCAACAGGTTAGTAAAGGTGATGTCGCCATTGAAGTTGCTCTACCGGATAACTTAGATCGCCATGATATTTATCTCACTGCAACATTGACCGGGGTACAATCAGCGACACCCAAGCGATATTTTGGTATTCGACACCTTGAACTGGATCGCTCCGACCGCAAGTTAGGTGTGTCACTGACCTTGCCAGACCTGGTCGAGCCACTAACAACACTTTCGCTACCGATTGAAGTGAGCAATATAGACGCTTCGCAGCAGGCGAATACTTGGGTGACGGTTTCAGTGGTGGATAAAGGTATCATCAATTTAAGCCGTTTTTACCCCGTAGATCCGCATGACTACCTGTTCAGTCAGCGTCGCTATAATGCCGATATTGTCGACCTGTTTTCCCGACTGTACGATAATCGGCCTAACCCGTTTGCCCAGTCTCGTTTTGGGAGTGATAGCAATGACAGGATTGACAACAAAAACGACGATTTGGTTGAAAGTAAAACCATTATCCTGATGTCTGAGCCCGTGTTACTGGAAAATGGAAAAGCCAATATTGAGCTGGCGATCCCGGACTACAACGGAGAAGGGCAGTTTATCGTCACCGCTTATAATGACAGTCAGGTTGGTCAGCAGGTTAAAGACAATAACATTGCAGCAGCCGTTGTCACCGAACTGAGTGTTCCCCGCTTCTTTGTACCCGGAGATCAATCGACTGTTACGGTCGATATCTTCAACAATAGTGGACAGGAGCAAACGTTTGATCTGCAACTCATTACGAGTGTCGATCTGAGTGCACAGCAAGCTGTTCCTGCCCAGATTAAATTAGCTGATGGTGAACACTGGAGCCAAAGTGTTGACGTCTCTGTTGCTAAACTCAATAAAGCAGACATCGCTTCATTGAGAATTAAAGTGTCTAATCAGGCGTTTGATGTTGACCGCTCCTGGACGGTGCCTATCACACCGATTGAGCCGTGGATCGTTCAGTCAAAATCAGTACAGCTAGCGGCAAATCAGAGCTATCTGACCAGCGAAGATTTATGGCGTGGTCTGGATGTTATCGAGGGCAAAGAAGGCTCGATACTGGTGAGTCATACTCCGGTTCTGGGGGTCGCAGAGCAGGCCAGAGGGTTGCTAAGTTATCCATACGGTTGTGCTGAACAGACAACAAGTAAAGCCTGGCCTTTCTTGTTACAGCACCCACAGCTGGACTCTTTTAAAGCACAGGCGATAAAAGAACACAGTCAAGATAATACTGATATTGAAGATACCCGTGCAGTAATCGCCAGTGTCGTGGCTCGCTTGGCGACGATGCAAAAAAGCAGTGGTGGTTTTTCGCTCTGGAATTCAGATGGAAGCGAATATCCGTGGTTGACTGCTTATGTCACGGAATTTCTACTGAAAGCTAACGAAGTACACCCCGGCGTCGTACCTGAAAGTATGCTCAGCCGAGCCAATGACAGGTTACTAAGCAACGTGCGTAACCGAGTCGTGGATAATCTGGCGCATAACAAGGACGAAGTGGTATCAGCGAAGGCCTATGCTGTCTATCTGCTGAGTCAGCAGGGCAAAATTGGCTTCAGTGACCTGGAAAACTTAGCCCTTAAAGAGTTTCCGTCGAAACTTAGCCTGTTACAAGTTGCGGCGGCTTATGTTAAAGCTGGGGCGGCAAGTCGTGCGGAGAAGTTACTCAGTACGTTCGATGCACAGCAACGAAGTTCGGCATACTTTTATGATTACGGTTCACCACTGCGTGATGCGGCCAGATCAGTGCTTGTTCTGAATCAGATCAGTCAGCACCCTAAACTTCGGGATCAGGCCTGGGCATTACAGAATCAGCTTCTGGAACAGCTTGAAGATATGCTGGCAGAGCGCCAGTGGGTCAGCACTCAGGAGCGGGGTGCGGTATTACAGGCTGCGGTCTTGTCTGAACAAGAGAGCCTCAATAGCCCTGTTAAAGTGATTGTTAATGAGAAGGTCGTCGAGCAACAAGGCCAGCTAACCTTGCCGTTATCGGCTGCTGTGACTATTTCTAATCCAACAGATCAGCCGCTTTATACCAAGTTAATGGCGACAGGCTATCTGCAACTGGATCCGACGGTCAGCAATATCGACAGTCCTTTCAATACCATTAAAACTGGTACACTCACGCGCAGTATGCACCCCGTCAGTGGTGAAGAGGGGAGTGATTTTAAGGTTGGTGACCGGGTCATCATGGTTTTGAAAGTGAAGTTGAACGAAACGATCCAGGACGCGTTACTCGTTGACCGCATTCCTGCTGGATTTGTGCTGGAAAACCCGAATTTAACTCATACAACATCCGCGAAGAAAATGTTGGCGAAGTACGTCTTATCGAAACCAGAACATCTTGAATATCGTAATGACCGCTTTGTGGTGTCAGACGAACTCCATAAGGGGGTCACGTACACTTATGCCTATGTGCTCAGAGCAGAAGTGCCTGGTACTTTTTCGGTACCTCCGATCTTCCTTGAATCGATGTATCGTCCGGAAAAACATTTGATTTATTGGCAGCAACCTCAAACAGTAACGATTCAGAGATAAACCAGTTTTTCGACGTTATAGCAATGAGTAAACACGCTTTTTTAAACATAATCGGGCGGATGATCACCCTAGTTCTCGGGACATGTGTGATCATCCTTGGCCCGCTGATTTTTCTGAATCGTGTTTCGCCTTTACCCGATGTTTACCCCAACGGCCCCTCTACGGTGGTCATTTCTAGTGATGGACAGATCCTTCGATCATTTGGTGATAAGCAGGGTGTTCACCGTTACCTGACTGACCCGGATAAAGTCGATGCTTTTTATCTCCAGATGCTATTGCATTACGAAGATCGCTGGTTTTATTACCATCCGGGCATCAATCCCATCGCTTTGCTGCGAGCCGCTTTGCAATGGCTTTACCATGGAGAAATCATCTCTGGTGGCTCTACCCTAACAATGCAGGTCGCCCGGCTGATTGATCCACATCCGCGATCGATAACGGGTAAGTTTCAACAAATGTGGCGAGCATTGCAGTTAGAGTGGTATTTCAGCAAACAAGAGATATTAACCATGTACCTCAACCTTGCTCCTTATGGCGGAAATATTGAGGGCATTGAGGCGGCCACGCGAAGGTACTTTAATAAATCCGCCAACGAAATTAACAAAAATGAGGCGGCTTTATTGGTTGTGTTACCCCAAAAGCCGTCGCTATATCGACCTGACCGCTATCCACTCACCGCGAGAGCGATGCGTGATAAAGTGTTATGGCGCAGTGTAGAGAGCGACCTGTTGTCTGGCGAAGAAGCCCGCCTTCTGGTTCAGGAGCCAGTACGCTTAACACACAGTAAAAACCAGATCCTGGCCCCACTGCTGAGCCGTCAGCTAAAGAAAAAGTATCCAACCAAGCATGTTATTGAGACCACGCTGGATTTTGATATTCAGTCGCGTCTGGCCCGGCTACTGTCTCATCGCAAAGGTAGCTTGCCAGATAAAACCTCCGCCGCAGTTTTGGTGGTTAACAACCGCACCAGCCAGGTTATCGGCTATCAGGCCTCGGTTGATTTTTATGATTCGAGCCGTTTCAGTCACGTCAACATGATAGAGGCTGTGCGTTCCCCCGGCTCGACACTGAAACCCTTTATCTATGGGATGGCTTTTGATCATGGACTCATTCACAGTGAAAGTCTGTTGAGTGATATCCCCACTTCATTTCACGGTTACAAGCCAAGAAACCTGAATGGACGTTACTCTGGTGCAGTCAGTGTCAGTACCGCGCTGAAAAAATCTTTAAATGTACCGCTTATTCAGGTGCTTAATCGGGTCAAGGTGGGAGAGGTTGATCAACAGTTTTTGCGTGCAGGGGTCAAATTAAAACATCGTCAGGCGAATCTATCAATCGGTCTTGGCGGGACAGGCACAACACTGTGGGAGCTGGCTAAGATGTATCGCTCGCTGGCTAATCGTGGGCAGGTCGGTGAGTTAACTCTGCTAAAGAATGATTCGCCATCTTCAGATAAAGCCTTACTTTCACCCCAAAGTAGTTGGGTGATGTTTTCGATTCTGAGCTCTCTGAGTGCGCCAGACAGAGTGATCCCAGAAGCAAGACGTCAAATTGCCTGGAAAACGGGCACCAGCTATGGCTATCGGGACTTCTGGTCTATTGGTGTGAGTCCGGATTTTACCGTTGCGGTCTGGGTTGGCCGGCCTGACTCTGGCCCGCTGGTTGGTTTTTTAGGTGCCACTAAAGCGGCCCCTTTGATGTTTGATGTCTTTGATCTTTTGCCTCGCGATCAACATGTTATTGAGCAGCCGGACAACATTGAAAATACATTGATCTGCTGGCCGGGTGGTAAAGCGGCACAGTTTACTGAAAGTAAAGATTGCAAGCTCAGAAAGTATGCCTTTACTTTACAGGGAATCACCCCGCCAACCATGCAGAGTCATGGTGATTTTGTCACACAGGATCGTTGGCCTGATTTACTGTCTACCTGGCAGAAGAGACACAAGGTGATGACGGGTCAGGAAAGTGAAGCGTCTCATCTGGAGATCGTGAGTCTGCGCTCTGGTCAGCATTACTTTCATTCACAGCTGGATCGGCTGCCATTAACCGCCAGTGTTAATTCTGAAACAATAGAGTGGTACATCAACCACGAGCCTTACCCGCAATCTGAGCTGAAGTTGTCAGATTATTTAGGTGAAACCGTGATCACTGCCTGCCTGGCTACTCAATGTGATCAAAAGACGATTTTTGTTCATCATTGAACGAAATAGATTTCGTTTCCTTGGCTATAACGAACAGGCCAGCCAGAACGGGAGCAAGAGATAGCCCGTGGAGCAAAGGTGTTCTATAGCGCTGACGAGCGGATAGAGAGCTTTGAGTGGGATAAATTAAGTTAGAGTGAGATGGCCAATCATAGAGTTGTGTGATTGGCCATTTGAATTGGATTACTCTTGCTCAGCCAGCATTGAGCCGCGCATCGTCAAACCACATAGCATGGTTGGCATGGCGTTAAAGATCTCTTCAAACTGTTCCAGACCTTCGATACCTTGCTCTGACAGCGTCGCAATGGACGTCTCTGGATCGTAAAGCATGCTAAGAGAAAGCAACACGCCGCCAAGTAGCGCGTTATCCTGGCTATCTTCTGGCATGATGGTTTCCCAGTCATCACGAGACAGTTGCCAGCCCTGCAGGACACCTTCACAGAAATCACGCGTCGCTTCTGTGACGATATCTTCTTCATCTAAAGCACAGCCTTGTGGCCATTGCCACTCATTACCCAGCAGAGCAGGGCGGTACTTATTCCACAAAGCAATAACCTGCTCAATGTAGCTTTCTAGCTGTTCGCCATCACTGAACGGTGCCACTTCTTCACCACCCCATAGGAAGGGTAGCCACTCTTCTGGTGCTAGTACGTGTGGTGCGGCTGCCATAGCCGTGACAAAACCGTGGGTTTTCGCTTCGTTAATCAGCTTACCTTCAAGCTCAGGTAAAGCGAGCAGTTGTTGTAGAGTCAAAATAGACACCCTATTCAAATCAGGACATGTGATACGGCAATGGTAACAGCCAAGAGTTACGAGAAAAAGGTTGCTGTAACGATATATTCGCTATAATTTTTTATAAACGGTCAAAATTCAAAGATTTATGGATATACGTTCATCGCTGAAAAGGAAGAGTATTGTCGCCTTAGCTATCTATCTGGCTTTGGTGAGCGCCCTGATTGGTACTATCAGTTATCTGGTGGTAGAGCCGCCTACGCGTGATCAGTTAGAAACCAATCTCGATATCAGGACCGAACTGATTTCATCGCAGATAGAACAGCCGATAAACAGCTCAGTCGGTATTCTGCAGGGCGTGTTGAGTATTGGCAGTAATAAAGAGGATCAGGAACATCAGGCAGTGATGCTGTACAACCTCTTCTCTCTGATTGATGGCGTGACCGTCAGTGGTGGCTTATGGCCAGTTCCATACTCTATTGATTCTGATATTCCATTTAAGAGTCTGTTTTTTAACCGTGCCAACGATGGCAATGTCGACCGGGTGCTGTCGTGGGACAACCCTGAGTCTGGTGGTTACGATCAGGAGCAGTGGTATACCTCAGTCGTGGAAAAGCCGATTGGCACTGTCTCGTGGTCACCGGTCTATATTGACCCTTTCACCCATGTACAAATGATTACCGCCTCATCTCCCTATTATGTCGAAGGACAGTTTGCGGGGGTTGCGACCGTTGATATCTCATTGGAAACTCTGGTCTCGTTTGTGCGTTTACATGCCGAGCAGTACGATCTGGGAGTGATTCTGCGTGATGGCTATGGTGACGTGATCACCGAATACAATTTTCAGTTAACCGACGATATCTATATCAGTCAGAACCAGTTTGGTGACTTTAACTGGAGCGTAGACGTGGTTAACGCCAAGCGTTTAGTGGCTGAGCAAGTGTACGATCTGGTCTCCAAGGTAGAAGCGGTTATCGTTCCTATCATGTTGGCTTGTGTCATGATGGGTTACTTCCTCATTAACCGCTTTCTGATTGCGCCGATCATTGCCATTGCCCGAAGCGCGGATATGTCCAAGCAGGGCGGTAGTATCGACATTCGCTACAATAGCCACGATGAAATTAAGTACCTGATCGACTCTTTTAACCAAAAGACCGTTTATCTGGAGGCGGAAAAAGTCAAAGCGCAGGCATCGACCAAAGCGAAAAGTGCCTTTCTTGCTACTTTATCCCATGAGATCCGAACCCCAATGAACGGAGTGCTCGGCACTGCTCAGATTCTGCAAAGAACCGACCTGAACGAGGAACAGCGCAAGCACCTCAAGACCTTGTATGAGTCTGGCGAGCATATGATGACCCTGCTTAACGAGATCCTCGATTTTTCTAAGGTCGAGCAAGGACACCTTGAGCTGGAGTACACGCCATTCCCGTTAGAATCGATCATTGGTAGTGTAAATAGTGTTTACTACACCTTGTGTGCCGAAAAGGGTCTGCAGTTTAAAGTCTACTCCGAAGTACCGACGACCCGCTGGTATCGTGGTGACAAAGCCCGTCTGAGACAGATCTTGTTTAACCTGCTTAATAACGCGGTGAAGTTCACCTCGCGTGGTTATGTTGAAGTCTATTTCAAAGAGCAGCAACGTCATGGTCGCAACTACCTGCTGATACGAGTGAGAGATACAGGTATTGGTATCGCCAAAGATGCGCAGCAAAAGGTATTCAAACCGTTTGAGCAGGCTGAGTCTTCTACCACGCGCCGTTTTGGTGGCACCGGGCTTGGTCTGGCGATTGTGAAGCAGTTATGTGAACTGATGGAAGGGGAAGTCAAACTCGCCAGTGAGCTGGGCATTGGCTCCAGTTTTGAAGTTGCGCTGTGCATTGATTCCTGCCAGCCGGTTTTCTCTGAACTTATTGAACACCGCAAACTGGATTATCACGGACTCAAAGTGCTGATTGTGGAAGACAACCGAACCAATGCGATCATCCTTAATACCTTTATGACCAATAAAGGCTTCTCCTGCGATTGCGTTGAAAACGGTGAGCTGGCAGTACATGCTATCGCGACGGGCAGTTATGACTTAATACTAATGGATAACCATATGCCAGTGATGGATGGTGTAGAAGCAACCACAGCGATCAGAAACCTACCAGGCGCCCAGAGTGACATACTGATCTTCGGTTGTACTGCAGATGTATTTAAAGATACCCGCGAACGCATGTTTGGCGCGGGCGTTAACTATATTGTCTCTAAACCTGTTGATGAAACAGAGTTAGACGATGCGCTGCTTAGTCACTCAGACAAGTTATACCAATTCAAACCTGAGCTATTCCGCCTTCCACAACAGGAGGCCAAACTTGACCTCGAACAGCCGTTAATGATGTTCTTAATGGCGATTGAGAACCAGGATCTCAGCGAAGCTCAGCAACGTTTTGAACCGCTTAAACAGCAACTTAAAGACATCGATGCGGTACTGCTTAATGAAAACCTCGAAACCATTGCTTCTTGCCTGTCTGCGGGACAGCTACCTGATCAGGATGACTTAGACGTACTAGCGGTACAGATGAAAGATTACTGTAACTAAATTACGCTCGCTTGATTAAATTGTGAGCTAAATTCTGATTTGTAGCGAAATAATCTAACTTTAGTACAGAAAGTGGTGGTTTATTTACCATTTCATTTTAACTTTGAAATCTAACTCTACAAAATTAATGTTTTAATAGCGACATTCACTGGGTTGGTTGAATTAATCCAGTTTAAAGTGTTATTGATTCGGTAATTTTCTAGTAATTTGTTTTGGGGTTAAGCTAAAGATGAAGTCTCGTGGGCCTTTTTGTATTCGTAACGCAGCGGCAGATACGTTTGCAATGGTAGTGTTCTGTTTTGTATCTGGAATGATTATAGAAATCTTCATTTCAGGCATGACCTTTGAACAGTCTCTGGCATCACGAACGCTCTCGATTCCGGTTAATATCGCCATTGCCTGGCCTTACGGCTTGTTCCGTGACTTTATGCTTCGCCAGAGTAAGCGCATCTCAGACACCGGCTTTACTAAGAATATCGCTGATCTTGTCGCGTATGTGCTGTTCCAGTCTCCGGTTTACGCGGCAATCCTGTTTACCGTTGGCGCATCGACTGACCAGATCATCACTGCCGTTACCTCTAACGCCGTTGTCTCTTGTGGCATGGGCGTACTTTACGGCTACTTCCTTGATATGTGCCGCAAGTGGTTCCGCGTACCGGGATACTACCAGCAGGCCTAATTCCTACTTGGTTGTATGCCACGCAATCTGAATGGTTCAATAAAGACGCTTTAGGGCGTCTTTATTTGGTTAGCGACAAACAATTCCCTCTTCAGCTAAACCCACGATTAGCCGTCAGTTTTATCGGACATTTATCATCAGAATCCTGCCATTATTGAAGCATTGATGAACGAATTAGCCAGTAAGTGAGCAAACAGGCCAACAACCGCGTTTTTTTTTGGCTATTAAGCTTGACCTAACATAAGAGAATCATTAAATTAGCGCCTCGTTGGTTAACGAAACCAACCCAAAATACGGTGAGTTGTCCGAGTGGCTGAAGGAGCACGCCTGGAAAGTGTGTATACGGCAACGTATCGAGAGTTCGAATCTCTCACTCACCGCCACATTCTTGAAGAAAGACGTCCTAGGACGTCTTTTTTTATGCCTATTATACTTCTAAATCAATAAGTTATCGTCCGATAACGTCCAAAGATGTCCTAGTTGGTTCGTCATTTTGGGGTATGACAAAGTGTATGTTTTAATCTTTCCCGACTTCGGGAATATACCATTTGAACCTGATTTGCTTAGCTCCTATTTAAGTGATTAGAAACTTAGGAACCACATGAGTTACAGCCTTGATTCTCAATAAATCAATGATTTAGGGTTAAGTGGTATGACGCGAAAAACCTAACTTTTTCTGAGTGTAGCTTAGTCATACCAGGGGGCAATATGTCGCACTTAATACATCGTCTGAAAGACAAGGAAATCGAACAAGCACAGGGCCGAGATCGAATCTATCGTTTACCTGATGGTGGTGGTCTCTATCTACTGGTGAAACCCAACAACCTCAAATACTGGGAGTTTCGTTACACAAAGCCAGGTACAAAAAACAGAACCTTCTTGGGATTGGGTAGCCTAGACATGCTCAATGTTGATGGTGCTCGTGACAAAGCGTTTGAGATGCGCAAACTTCTGAAGGAAGGTATTGACCCTAAGTTAGACAGGATCGAGAAGAGGACCCAGATTCAACAAGAGCAAGCTTGTACATTCAAGTCAGTCGCTGATGAATGGGTTAAGACCAAGACGAAACTAAAACCTAAAACCGTCCAAGGTAACTGGAGAAAGCTCGAGCTTTATGCTTTTCCTAAGTTCGGTGAGATACCGGTTAAGTCACTGACGCCAATAATAGTTCAGGAAGCGTTTAGGCCGATTGCTCGTAGAGGCAAGTTGGAGACAGTAAAACGCACCATCCAGTTGGTAAATGAAATCATGCGCTTTGCCATTAATAGCGGTTTGATCCAACACAACGTTTTATCTGGAGTTGGAGAAACTTTTGCTTCTCCTGATGTGAAACACATGGCGGCACTTAAACCTGATGAACTAACAGAGTTACTACAGACAGTTGCAACTGCAAATATGCAGCTGGCTACCAAATGCTTAATTGAGTGGCAGCTGCACACCATGACTAGACCAAGTGAAGCTGCTGGTGCTCGCTGGGATGAGATTGACATAGAAAATCGACTCTGGATTATTCCAGACACACGGATGAAAATGAAACGTGAACATCGCATTCCATTGACTGACCAGACTATTGCCATACTGGAGCGCATACATCCTATCAGTGGGCATAGGGTGCATGTATTTCCATCTATGCGCTTCCCTAAGCGGTCTATTGACTCTGAGACCATCAATAAGGCCCTGGGACGCATCGGGTTCAAAGACCGCACCACCGCGCATGGTATGCGCTCTCTCGCCAGTACTACGTTGAATGAAAGAGGTTTTGATCCGGATATCATTGAAGCAGCTTTAGCTCACCAGGACCGTAATGCTATCCGCTCTGCCTATAATCGAACAGATTACCTGGAACGCCGACGAAAAATGATGGAGTGGTGGAGTAGTTACATCGATGATGCGGCAGTTGGTTCACTATCTGTAACTGGCGCAGTGCACTTAAGGGCTATCGGCTGAGAGGGAAACCAACAGGAAATTAAAAAAAGGGCCGTGCTACGGTACAGCCCTCTCTCTATCGTCACATCACTTCATGTTTACATTTAACCCAAGCAATTAGTATCTTTTGGCTTTGGTCAAATGCCAACCTTCACCGTGCTTGCACTTATACACTTCTAACTCAATGCCTTGCTCTTCGTAAATGATATTAGCTCTGAGCCTGGCTTCTTTGCTTGTAGGGTATGAATTTTTGTATTCCCCGATAGCGGAAGTGCATCTGGAGCACTTTTTACTAGGTGTAAGCCTAGACTTTGGAGATAAATGCCATTGCCTGCACTTCTCGCATTTATAGGGTGCTAGATCATTCCCATATACATTTCTAGAGTATTCAGCGGCAACTTGTGCCTCAAACTCCGTATAGTAAACACTTAGAGGTTTTCCGGACACTTTCCCTAGGCATGTCTCACTTTTCATATCAGCACCTCATCAGAGATGTTGGACATGTTTTTGACATGGTAACGAGACTTAAAACGATTACAATTGAAGTTTACTTGGCTCAATGCCGCCTCTACACCTACATCAGTAATACGCTCACTGTAACTATAACCAGGCATACCATTATTGTTTTGATAAAAACGTCCGTTTGGGTCAATCATCAAGTATGACTCAGTCATTGTATTGTTTGACTCAGGAGATATTGGTAAGCCCTTACCTGAATGTTTCTCAACAAACCTACGAAACTGATCATCTGAAATTAACAGTTCATGCTTATCAGTAGGCATCACCTGGAGCACTTTCCATTTGTCTACTGCTATGCTTGAAATTAGATGAGTAAAGTCTTCTTCCCAGTTTAGAGCGTTTACAACGGTGTTAATTTTTGTCTTCAATCCTTTTTGGGTGTGCGATAGAAGTTGTAGTGCGAGCTGAAGTTCATCTTCGTTTAGTGAATTGCCTCTTCTATCAATGCGGCCTAACTCTCTTCTTACGGAGGGTTGTTGACTATCGAAGCTAATGCCAATCATATCCAGTGTATTAACGGGTAATTCGAAACGCCGTCTTAACAGGTAGCTACCATTAGTAATGATTGAAGTTTGGAATCCTTTTTGTTTCGCCATTACTAAAGCAGTAGAGAATGCGCTACCTAGCATCATTGGCTCACCACCAGCAAAATTTAAACGTACATCCTGGTAACCAAGCATTCTTTTGCTCTCTGGGTTACCAAGAATGAAGTAGTTAGCTAGTTTGTCGAGCAGTTGTTCAATAGAGCTCAATGAGCGATGCAGCTCATTGGGTTTTCCCCACTTAGCAAAGCAATAGGTACAGTTATAGTTGCAAGCCTCTGTGATGTGCCAGTTGATTACGAGTTCATTTAACTGACTAGAGGTCATTCTGTTCGCTGCGTTGGCGTTAGCAACACCGTGAGTTTTTGTAGGCATACGTATACTCCTTGACTGGCCTACAAGAGTAGGCCGTAAAGTTTTTACATGGCGGACGGCAAACGTCGGAGTAGGAGCATCGGGCTCCAGTACACCAAGATGGAATGAGTTGAATGTAGTTTATGGGTTACGCATTAAGGTGCGTCTGGTTTTGAGGGCTCCCTCATGATTTATTGTCATACCGAGATTTTGTCGCTGGCAGATAAGTAACCACCATTCAGCTGCAATAATGCCTCGCTTCAAATCTGCGATAGTAGAGTTCTTTTTTGTGTATCTTCGGACAGCTTTGTAACATTCATTTGCGATTGCACGTACATCCGGATCAGGATCTGACTGTTTGATGAAATACACTGCTTTATGAACTTTGCCGTTAAGATCAACCCCTAACTCAGTTAGTGCCTTTAAGTATCCTTGTCGCCAAACTGAAGATCGTTCGACTATTTGTTCAACTGCGTATTGTTTATCACGCGCTTTTTCGCCTTTGCGAAGGCGTAAACGGCTCAGACAAAACTCAGCTAATTCGTGAGTACAAGCTATATAGGGCTGCGATAACTTTTTTTCATAGTTTTCTGGTGCTTCGCCCAAATTGATGACTTCATTATTATCAAAAAGTTTCTTAGCAAGGTCGCTAATAGGCTCATACCACTGGTTCGTGCTCGTATTGAAGGAACGATCTCGTAACGAAATCGCCTCATCAGCAAAGGAACTCGAATAAGAACGCATTAATAACATACGATGACGAAAAGATTTGCTTGGCTGAACCTTGTCTAGTCTTTCCAATAAAACCCTGAGCAGATCACTATAGTAGAGAGGTGTTTCTGTCTCGTCAGACTTAGAGACTTCTCCTCTCAAAATACCAATGCTTTTATCAATATACGGAGTTAGATTTTCACCATGTAAACAACGAATAGCAGTAGTAGTCCATTCAGGGATTAACCTCTTTGGAAAATTAACTGTTTCAGGAAGCCCTCGAAACAGTTCGCGCCACCATTCAGAACAGGCGGAATAGAACTCAGAAGAGACTCCCCTTCTTGCAGGGACATGAGCCGATAAAATGCGAAGTTGCTTCTCAATTTCTAACTCATTCATATTCGCCAAGAAAAGATCTTTCCAGGTAGCAAAAAAAGTTTCGCATACCCATTTTTCAGAGCTACTAGATAATTCTGGCGCTCTTTGCTTATCGCCCAAAATGCGGTCAAAGTCTTGCTGGATCGACCATCCTATCCAAGTTTCTAATTGCTGTGAGCTCAATTGAGAACATAATGCTTCCAGCTCGCTGTTGCGACGAATGTCCAGTTCTTCATGACGTTGTGTCTCCCAATCAAATTCTCTGTAGAAATCATGGGATATATGGTTAAAGTACCGGTCAACTTGATTAGCCCATTGTTCAAGTTCTGGGCCTGAAGCATTATCTAAGTTAAAACTTAGAATCAAAACCTTCTCAAGCTCCTGCTTTGTGTGGTTGAGCCAGTTAGTTAGAGATCTTTTGATCTCTTCGTCATCAAAGTCTTTCTGCCAAACTAGTGACTCAAGCCGTTCCCATGGCGTGCCCCAAAAAAAACTAGATAAGTCACAAGAAATTCGTCCCATTTCTGCATCATGTTTGAGCCATGTTTGTAAGAATTCTAGGCCAAGTCGGATTGATTGAGCGTGTTCGCAAGGGGAACTAGAATCATCTTCTGATGAAGCTAGCGATAGTAGTCCTTTAAATAAGGTCGACTCGTCTGAGTGGTATCTTAAACTGTCAAACGGTGGAGCAATAAAGTACAAGCAATCCCAAAGAATGTGCAGTCTCTCATTTCCATTGAGGGAACAAAACGCATCATCATTGAAAAACTCTGTGGTGAAAAAAAGCTCATCATCATAGTGATTTCGAACAAACCAACCATATGAGCTAAAGTGTTTTTCCATTCCCGCTTTATAGAAGCTGTAAGGAGAGGTTGGAAAATATGTGTTTGCTACGTCAGTCAAAAATTTGAATAGTGATGACTCTTTATAGGAATCGTCAGCACGAAATGGCTGTAAGCGAAAACGAATGTTTATATTTTGGCAAAACGCTAGCGCCACGCACTTTTCTGGTTCAGAGTTCTGCTCGTTAGCGGTAGTCAACGCATCTTCAAGGCGTGACGAGTTATAAAAGACATCAATCCAGTTTTCTGAAAAGTGTTTAATCAATAACGTTCGGAAATTACCTTGAATTTCAAATTCATCAAGTGCTTGCACGAAACGTTCAACGGGATCTTTTTTTTCATCGAGGGAGCGATTGCCAAATGGCGCATCTATCCTGCACATAGTTTTCTCCAATAAAAATGGGAGTTAGGTTTCACATATAGAATTAACCGGAGCAGTGTCCGGATTTGCAGCTGAAACCTCCCGTGCAATAGAGGGGAGCGGAAAAGTGAGTAACGTACTCGGTAGCCGACTGCAATTTAGTCCAAGAAACCCTAAGTGAATTTCTTAACATTGTCAACATCTTGGGGACACAATAAGAAAAGATGAGCATTCTAATCGGCGTTTGAAAGCTCACCACCAAGTAGTGTCGAATCTTGTTTCTCTGTGAAGTTTTGATCTCTCTAGCGGCGTACTGTTGCTATTTCTGCTACTAATAGCAACAAATAGCTATAGTTTTAAGGGCAGAGAACTACATGATGAAAAGACCCCGCCGACTTGATGAAGTAGATTCGGATACTTCAATTGGTGACAAGTTGAGGAAGTGTCTTGAGCTTGACATTCCGGTGCTAATCCAAGTTCCGGCATCCATGGATGTATGGGCGATAGACCCAAAGTTAAACCAGTTAACGAAAAAGGATGTTGTTTTAAGTGAGTCAAACGTTGTTACGCAGCTTCCGCTAAGAATTCATCTCTTAGGTGGGCAATCTCTTCCTCCTTCAGAGAAACCTCATATTCACACTTCGAATTTGGTAGCATCAACAAAGTTAGCGCATGTCGAATACTTGCAGTTGAAGCATAGCGATATCCCCAGGTTACTGGCGCTTCACCAGTTGGAGCTTGGTAAGTTTGATGCTGTTTTCGTTTACGACAACGAGACTTGTGAATACAGTTTGTGCAAGTCTGTGCCTGTATCAAGATACAGTTTTAGTATCGATGAAACTGATAGCCGAGCGAACCTTGAAAGCGCTCTAATAGGAAAGATCAAGTTTTCGGACCGAGAGTTGGATTATGTAGTTTGTAACCAATACAGCGGAGAGGAACAGTATAATCACCCGGTTGATACCATCGAAAATTGTTCTGTAACTCAGTCGGAATGTTGGATCTTGGAAGAGCATCTATCACTTTTAACCTTTGATAACTCTAGCTATGAAACGAGTCGATTTTTTCTGGAACCTAGGTTCCATATATCAACAGCATTCGTGGAGCTTTCAAAAGCTGCTTTTGAGCTTCTGGAAATGGGTAAAAAGCCTATATCTGGTGGAACATCTGGCTACCTGGCCAGCAAGCATAAGTGTTTCGATCCAAAGCATGTCAAGGAAGGGGGAACGTGGATAATCAATCGTAGTAAAAAAGAACCGGGAAACAAATATTTCGATAAGCTAAAGGATATTTTTGATAGGTATTGGGTCGCACAACCAATAAAAGATAAGGCCGAAGCGCGGAAAGTAACTAAAGGTGTCATCGACGCATTACAGTATGAGTTAGATCTCATATCAAGCAACGCAAATGGGGTTGAGATGATATTGAGACCAGACAAATACAAATAAAATTAAAAAACTTTTTAGGAGTCCAGAGCCTTGTCCCCAAAGGCTTAAGGATTCCGTTTATAGGGATTTCCTATCGGAGGCTCCTTTTTCCTATTCCCTGACTTAGTGTTTACTTCTCCCATCAAATCAATTTGGGAGAAGCAATATGCAAAACCACCACACACCACATTCAAACAAAATCCTTCGCTTGAAAGACATAGCGTTGCTGACCGGCCTGTCGCGGTCAACGATTTATGACAAGCAAAACCCTAAGTCCCCTCGGTTTGACTCTACATTTCCTCTGAAGATCCAGCTTGGGGCAAGAGCTGTTGGCTGGCGAGAAAAGGACATCATCGAGTGGATCAACTCTATGAGATGTGGGCCTACTCTGGGCACCAAATAGCAAGCAATTGTTCATCAAACCGAATGAGGAGGACATCGTGAATCACTATAGATATCAATTTCCTATTGATGGAGGGTATACACCTAAGGTCGAATATTCAAAGTTGATCACTAATGCGTTCAATGAGGCGAAGACAATTACTCAAGCACCAGATCCAATGGTGTACTTAGCAACCATTAGTGCTGTGTCCGTTGCTATGCAGGGCTTGATTAATGTTGAAATGCCAACGAGAAAGGTGGCGCCGGTTTCTCTGATGTCATTAATTATTGCGGAATCTGGAGAGCGGAAGTCATCGCTAGAAAATTTACTTACGAAGGGGATTAAATCATTTCATAAGGAAAATGCTGAGGAATACCAAAACAAGTTAAAGGAGTACAAGATTAGAGAAACGCTTTTCGAGAAGAGAAAAACTCAAATCGAAAAGTCATTTAATTTGGAAGATGAAGCATCTTTGGAGCCAATGGTTAGAGCTCTACTAGAGCATGAAAGCAATGCTCCGCAGAAGCCTACGCTTGATAGTCTCAGCTTTGAGGACAGCACAATTGAGGCGTTGCTTAATGGATTAAGTGAACATATTCCTAATGCTTATCTTGGTTCTAGTGAAGGAGGAGTACTTTTAAACAGCCGAGTAATGTCCCACACAGCGAGCCTCAATGCCATGTGGAGTGGCGATGAAGTAACGGTAAATAGGAAAACATCGGGTACTTTTACGCTGGAACAAGCTCGACTCACTATCAACATTATGACGCAATGGAGTGCGTTAGAACGATTTTTAACGAAAAACAAAGACGATGTTCGTGGCAATGGCTTCCTGTCTCGATTCCTAGTCTGCGCACCTCAATCAAACTGTGGTTTTAGGCAATCCAATGGTATTGAATACTCGTCGGCAAATCTTGCGGCCTTCAACAAAAGACTTAGCGAATTAATGTTTCAAGCGTCAGAGCTAACGGACTACAAAGCGAGGAGGGTTGTTCGGTTCTCTAATGAGGCAAAAAAAATCTGGCTTGATATCGCTAATGATATCGAATTCAAGATGGCGCCAGAAGGTGTTTTTGAGCATGTAAAAGATCACGCTTCCAAGCTACCTGAGAATATAGCTCGCTTAGCTGCGCTCATTCATAGTTTTGATGATTTGTCAGAGGGAGAAATTTCTAAAGAGGCATTATTTGAGGCTATTGATCTCATCGCTTATTTCTCTAATGAGTTTATTAAAGTTTTTTCAACTAAGCCTAAATATGAGATAGATGCTGAGAATTTGTATTATTGGTTCAGAGAACAAGCTGATATGGGGGTTAGATATATAAAGAGAAATAAGGTTCTTCAGTTTGGGCCTAATGGCACAAGGAATAAAAAATCACTCGATATTGCTTTGGACTACCTTAAAACGATAGAGCCATTTGGTGAGATTCTAGTAAAGAAAACTAAGGTTATAGATTTGTTTCCCCATTATTCACACGATGAAATTAAGCTCAAAGATGATTTGCTATTAGATATTGTGCATCAATGGGATTATTAGCGTTTCTACTCTTTAGCGATGAGGATGTTGAATGAAATTGATTACGTTACTTCAGGTTAAGAACTTAACAGGGCTCAGTAAAACGAGTATTTATAATCTAATGAGAAACGGCTGCTTTCCATTAAATATTAAAATCGGGAGTAGGTCTAGTCGCTGGGTAGAGAGTGAGGTAATTGAATGGTCAAGGATGGAACGATTATTATCAAACTTCCCTGAAATAACGAATGCCCAGAAAAGAATAAACTGTGTCTTTAATGATGGGAATAAATAGAGAGTTGCTTGCCCATAATTATTGCGTCATCTCTCTATTTTTAATTCTAGATGATAACTTTTTTCCTGAATGGTGACTTCGGAAAAGGTTATTTACTATTGGGTTTTATCTTCTGTTAGTTTTTCTGTTTTATAAGCATCTTTAAAAATTAAATTACTTTTATTCTAGGATTTATTATCCATTTTAAACTGTTGGAGTTGGTATGTATTTCGAACCATATCAAGGAACACTATACTCTGGGCTTACCCTTAATCGTAATTGTCAATTTAATGGACGTTATTTAGAGTCTGTTCATCAGACATTGATAAACGCATTAAACGACCACAAGAGGACATTTCTTTTTCATGCGATATTGCGGTATCCAATCAACTGGTGTGTTGGTAGAGATGGTGCTATCAGTCGGTTTATCAGGGCATTCAAAGCCAAGGTTGAAGCCGATTTACAGAGTAAGCGTAGAGAAGGAAGGGTACTGCATCAGACTAGAGTTCGTTATGTCTGGGTTCGAGAGGTGAATGAATCTCAGAAGGAACATTATCATGTATTCATTTTGGTTAACAACGATACATATTACAGGCTCGGTCATCCCAACGCTTCTAAGTCTGGTCAATTAAGCTGGATGGTCAGTTCAGCATGGGCTAGCTCAATTGGATTAACGGAAGAGAGTGTTTCTGGATTAGTTGAATTCTCCGGTTCAAAAAAAGTGGATGTTAAACGTATACCAGATAGCCATCGGAAAGAACGTGATGGCGTTGTGCGCGACTCTTTTGAGTCTGCCTTTCACTGGATGACGTACATTTGCAAAATTCAGACGAAGCGATATGGAGATAATGAGAGAAACTTTGGGTGTAGTAGAAACTAAGAAGCTTTTTCCACAGGGGTATTGCTCCTCTGTTAGATTAAATGTGACTTGGGTAAACTGACATCGAACTCTATTAATCGAGAAAAGGCACTACAGCCTGTAAACAACTCAGTGGTCCTCATTTTCTACTAGGTCGAACTTTCGCAAAAAAAAGCCTTTTTCTTTAATAATATATGTCTCAAAGGAGGCTAGTTTAGGATCGTAGCAGCAGCGTTTAGATCTTGTCGTGCTCCGCCCAGGTTTGTAGTGTTCATGTTCTAAGAGAAGTCCCCCAAAAAAACAGGGAGCATCACGCTCCCCTACATACTTACAAGCCAAACGTAATTAGCGCTTGCTTGTACTCCTGATTGATTTGTTGTTTGACCATTTCGCGACGTGCTTCTATCGGTGCACGGTCTGATATGGCCTGCGCCTTTTGTTCAAGGTCAGTTAGCTCCTCTGCTTTCCATTGCTCTAAAGCCCGTTCAATTTGAGCTGGTGTGAGCTCCTGCTTAATGGTTTCAATGCTTAGACGCTCAATCGCGCTTTCAGCAAAAACGTTCGTAGATAGCACTACAGAAGCGATGACGATAGTTTTGATGATAGGTTTCATAGTGTGTTCCTTATTAGCTAATGGATGGATAAATCATTGAATCAGTCGGTGACAAGACGACAGGTTGTGCATGGGATGTATCGCGGGAGATGGGTATGCGGGATATGCCTGAAAGCCACACTGAGGGGACGGCCGTTCCCCTCGACTTGAGTTCCTTGGGTAAAGCGAAAACAAGGCACAATATCGAATAGTTAGCGCTTTCTGCCTTTGTAAGTCAGACAGTGGAGTTTCGCTGATTAACTTACGCGCCGACTCATCAAGTCTTGTGCTATGGCTCTGCGAATAGCAGGGAAGTAAGCAGCCCTGTAGTTCCGCAGAAAGTTGAAACAGGTATAGAGTAAAACCTGCAACGGCATTACTTGTCGGATCGGTTTAGTTTTCTGTTAGGTAACTATCTGAATCTAAGTCGATACGTTTACCGTAGAGCTCTGGTTGTAGAGAGTACTGGCTAAGCTCAAAGTCAGCGGGGTAGTCAAAGTGGAAGGTTAAAACCTTGACTTCTGCTACGTGGTGCAACGCAATGTCGAATGTGTGGTCGTCTGACTGATAGACAAGATGGAAAGAGTGAATCGAGAGTAACAGGCCAAGTGGCATCATGCTTTCGATAGTCTCTCCATTTTTTAAGGTAATGGTTATTAGCCGCTGATACGTTAAGGCTAACGAGAGCGGTTCAAAAATGGTGACCAATTCCTCAACTGTCTCAATTGGACAGAAAGTAGAATGGGTACCAGCCCTTGTACTTTCTCCTTGTTTTCGTTGTAAGCCCGGATAACTGCGCTGGTGGTTGAGTATCGGTTGAAAAGCCGATTCAACGGCGCAGTGTAACTGGTCCGGAAGCACATCTGAGATCATGGCTTTGGCGAGCTCTAAAACGATGGACTCTCTTGGACCTAATACAAACTGACTCGTCAATCGGCGGCTGTATCCGTATGGCTTGTTTCTCGTATCTTTGTCCACATCGAGATATTGCACCACCACATCCAGATTGCGCTGTATGGTGCGGATGTCTCGTGTGATACCAACGTGGGACAATTCGGTTTGTAGTTCCTGAGCAGTGACTTTACGGCCTTTGGGGATGCGATGATACAGCTCAAAAGCGAAGGACAACTGCTCGGTGGTTGTGGGTTTACGTTTTGTTGTCATGGCGTTTGTGAATGGGCTTTATGCACTAGCTGGCAGAAAGCAGCACATGCTAATGATCAAAGCGGCAATACTTGCCAGATCGATCTTCAACGCTGCTCCTGATTTATCAGGGGCGTTTATGCCGATATGAATGGTGAACGGTGTTGTTCCTCCTTGGTTGTGCTGGGAATTCGAATTGTTTGAATTTTTTACTCAAACTTACCTATATCTATGAGAGCAGTGAGTCATCACAGCTCTTGGCCTCAGTAGACAGACGTTTGCTGGGGTCAGGTGGGGAATCAAAACGCTGGGGTCTTTATAAAGAGAGTGGAGCACGTAGTGCGACATCCTTTTTTCTTGGTTCTTCTTTTTTGTTTAGAGCCCGTTAGGAGAACAGTGTTAACTCAAATCAGAATGAGATAGTGATTCTGTCTAACCCCACTTACAGAGACAGGTAACAGGTGTCTTATCACACCTGCTACTACTCAATAGACCTATTCAATGACTGGATAGCTTTATCTCATCAAATGCATCCATCTTCAGGTACGACAGAAAGTTACTCTCCCATAGCTGATAGAAATCATTTACGCCATAGGCATCGATAGCTTGCCAGCCTACGCCTGTGAAGAACGCCATGTTATTCCCGATATCGAAATCGACATTACGTTCAAGCTCTGGATAGGCAAGCCCGAAGTAGGCGAAGTCAGTGATATACAGAATCGACCAACGCTGCGCGCTGTCTTTCTGCATGGCAATTTCTACTGGATGAAAGCCACCAGCCTCAGCACTGTAACTGGTGTCACGAAAGTTCAGCGTGATAGCGGTAGAGGAATCCGTAGCTTTGGTGTTGATGTGGTCTATCAATACGGTTTGCAGTCGAGGTGAGATAGACAAAGGACATTTGTTGAATAACGCTTTCGCTTGTGTAGTGGTAGACATCGCTACCTCCTTGTTAATGGGTGTGTAGTCAGGTTGTTGTGGTCGATGTGAAAATCGTTAGAATCGTATTGCTCAGAAGCGACTGACGACTGTCAGAGTCCGCGTGTCGAACTGGTTGTCTTGAAGGTGACCGATAAAGGCCTTAAGCCAAGCGATGAATAGCGCAATGACTTCCGGGCGGAATAATTCGCACCGTTCGATATCTGGTTGATAGAACCATCGGTACTTAAAGTTGAAGTACAGCGCGACATCGACGTTTTCTGCATTCTCATCCGGGTAATCAAAGGTAGCAATGAAGCGAAGCTCCCACGGAGAGTCTGGTGTGGCTCGTTCAAGCTGTATCTCTACTGGCTGGATGCCGCAGCGCTCTGTATAGAAGTTCGAGACCTTAAAGTTAAGGACGACGCGTTTGCTGTCTTCCGGAATGTGATAACAACTCAGGATGAGCTCAGTGAGCTGGTGGAAGCTTGCAAGCTGAAAAGCTGACGCCATCTCTTTCAAAATACTGCTCATAGCATGCCTCCTTCCGCCATTGAGTAGCAGTCTTCGCCCACAACGATATGGTCCAGTACGCGAACATCAATCAGGGCCAATGCGTCTTTGAGCCTTTGTGTGATGCGTCTGTCGGACTGTGATGGTGTTGCGTCTCCGGAAGGATGGTTGTGAGCCAGTATGACAGCGGCTGCATTCTTCTCTAGGCAGACTTTAACCACTTCCCTTGGGTAAACACTGGCGCTGTCTATCGTGCCGTAGAAGAGCTCTTTGAACTCAATCAGGCGGTGCTGATTATCGAGAAGCATGAGAGCGAACACCTCCCGTTCATAGCTTCCCAGTCGGTACTTGACGTAATCCTTAGTCGCTGTGGGATTGCAAAATGCATCCCCTCTCAGATACTTCTCCGCGATGATTTCAGCGGCTTTCTCCAATACTTGATGGGCAGAGACTGGCTCACGGAATGAATAGTGTCGATTACTTAAATCGTGCATATAGAAACTCCTGTTAGTGGGTATACGCACATGGATGATATGTACCTGAAATTTCTTTGAATCGACTAAACGTCTAGTCGTATTTGGTTGGGGAGAATAAACCTACTGGGACTTACTTAATCTATGTAGGGATGGGGTGTAAGAAACAGGCTTTATAGTCTGGTGCTTATTTCAGCAGGCCCATTTTATTGAATGTGGACCTACTCGGACGTCCCTATACCCCTAGCCGGGGCTTAGCGTCTGTTGAAAACTAATATGAGGAGAATGAGGTGAGGTTCTTGAGATTAGACGAAGTGAGAGAGAAAACAGGTTTGAGTAAATCGGCGATTTACAACCAAATTAGAAGAGGAGAGTTTCCCGTAAGTGTGCCAATTGGTTCACGAACAGTCGCCTGGCTTGAAAGCGACATAAACGAATGGTTGGAATGGCGGGTACAGGTTCGAGATCGTGCTGTGAAAGGTTTCTTCAGCTGAAACTGGTGATTCTGTTAGCCGGCAAACCTCAAATCGTTTTGTTGTTATAGGTGATTTCTGCCTTTAATCGTTTAGGTGAAGTGTGAGGTGCTTATCAGAATGTAGATGCTATCTACTTGTAAAGTTTAAAATTATTTTGAAACTAACTCTTACAAGGATAAGCGCGAATGAAGCAGTATATGGTAGAAGGTGATTTGAGCTCAGATAAAAGTAGTGAGGCGTATCCGACGAAGACGCTTTGTGATGATTGTGTTGAACAATATACAGTTATTACAACTGAAGGTAGTTCTGAAGGACCTTGTGATGACTGTGAGTCTGAAGAATAAGCTAACTTAGTCATGACTATGTTGTATTGAACTGATGTTACAGCTTAACCAAGAGTTATCGTTACCGCTCTGTTCATAGGGCGGTACAAATAATAAGCGTCCAATCTCATAACCCCACCTAGATCATTGTTCATTCCCCAATTTTCCCATATTCTCTCACTATCAATTCTGATGAATTAAACCAAAATGAGATAACACTCTGAATGGTAGACCAAATTTTAACCTTGAAAGAGGTGGCCGCTTACCTAAAGCTGGCTGAAAAAACTGCATACAGATTAGCAAGCGAAGGAAAGCTACCGGGCTTTAAAGTCGGTGGTTCTTGGCGCTTCAAGCGTGAAGACTTAGATGCATGGATTAATACGCAAATCCAACAAACTGATCGGTGAGGCTCTTAGTGGACCAAGAGATTCAGAAGCCAAAGCTAAACCAGCTTTTAGTGCAGTTAAGAGCGGAGCCGAAAACGGCTGAAGCCATCTTTGATGAGCACCAAGAACTATGGCGCACACTAAACTTCAGTCAAGCTCAAGTGGGGCTGTGGCTTGCTTCATTGCGAATCGACAATGAGATTAATTATCCAGGCGCAGATTACAACGTCAAACCGGATATTTCTTCGCACCTAATTGAGTTGTTGCAGAAAGCAGGTGGGCGAATGCCTTTGGCGCAAGTGTTGAAAAAGCTTCCTGCCGGGGTAGTGACCTCAGAACAACAAATTCGCAAATTGGTGCAGCAGCACAGCCAGCTTCAAGTAAAAGGACCATTTTTGGTTCTGGAAAACTAATAACTGCATACATCTCAAATGATCATTAGAGAACAGATTTTAAGAAGACATCATGGCTAAACAAAAACAGATAGACCCGACCATTCTGCTCGACGAGCAATTTCAAAAGCTGGTGGCGCAGCATAGCGAGTTCACTCAACCATTAGTAGAACTGCCGGAGCATGAGTTTGCCAAAGCGGGCCTTATTCAAGGATTGGTCGAGGGGAACTTGACGCCACCTGTCATGCTGGTTTCCCTGCTTGAAGGTCATTGGGAATATGCTGCTGATACTGCCAAGTTTGATGATTTGGCATATCAGCTGTTAAGTGATGTTGATGGCGATTGGCCTGTATTTGCCGTCGTGACAGACGGTAGCAACCATCGTGTTCTTGCCCTTTTTGGTGCGGATGGTTCAGACGGTACTCATGGTGTAGATTCTCTGCCATCGCTAGAAGAACTGCGTAATATCGATCGCCTAGAGCGAGATCCTACGTTTCGTTGGTCTATGCGAGTTTATACCCGTTTGATGCAACGCTTTGATGCATTTCATGAAAGCGTATATAGGGTTAGACGAGATAAGGTGACGAACAAAAACAGCATTATATATGAAGTTGCTAAGGTGTTGTTCTTAGAGAGCTTTCGAATTCATCACCCGAAAGATCTAACATTTATCGATCATGAGGGTAACACTTGCCTGTTTAACGAAGTATTTGACCATAACTACGTTCTCGATAATGGGGAAAAGGCGGTATCTCAAATTAAAGCAGCCTTTAAAGCACTTAAGTCGCATCCAGATTACATTGTGAATGCGGATGATGGGACTCCCAATGGCATTTTCGATGAAGACGAATACTTAAAGCTATCTGTACCAGAAAATTATGTTGATTTGCTCGAAGCAATTCAAAACTTGGGGCCTGTGAAGTCTAACGACGGTAAAACCGTTAAAGAACAAGGCACTTTGGGAGATGTGTCTGGGGATTTACTTGGCCGAGTTTTTGACGTTTTCTTACGTGCAAACTTTGAATCTAAAGGTGGACTAGGTGTTTACCTGACCCCAAATCCAGTAAAGCAAGCAATGATCGAAATGGCAATGCATGACATTGCCAATGACGACGCCATCATGGCCAAACTTTCAAACGGTGACTTCAAGTTTTGTGATCCCACTTGTGGTTCATTTGGCTTTGGCTCAGTTGCCTTGAGTCAAATTGATACGCTTGTTGATGTTCAATTGGGTGGTCTAAGTGATGATGAGAAAGTAAATCTTAAGAAAAAATTGAGAGATACTTCATTTACAGGTGCTGACAATTCCACAGATATGATAATGCTTGCGCGTGTGAATATGGCGTTGCAAAACGCGCCTAAAGCGCAAATTATCCATGCATATAACTCTTTAAATACTCCAGCTCTTAAACCGAATAGTTTCGACTTGATTTGTACCAATCCACCGTTTGGTACACCAAAATTTGGCAAAGACAAAAACAGTCAGGCATCCAAGAAGAACTATGAATACGAGATGGAGCAAATTCTAGGGGGGATTCGCCCTGCACAAAAAGTCGTCGATAGCTACAACGCTTACTATGACCACTTAAAAATGAAGTGGGTAGATACCGGCGATTTAGAGCTAGATGAAAATGGCAACCCTAAATGGGCGGGTTACCGAACTGATTTGCGGCGCACTGGTGGTACCGATAAAAAACCAGTTTACAGTTTGCAGACTAGCCCAGCCGGTTTGGCACTTGGTAGCAAACCCGATGGCAAAGGTAATTGGCAACCTGTGAGCTCCACCATTGATCCCGCAGTACTTTTTATTGACCGCTGCTTGCAACTACTTAAGCCTGGTGGCCGTTTAATGATTGTCTTGCCCGATGGCATCTTATGTAACTCCGGCGACCGTTATGTGCGCGAGTACATTATGGGCAAAAAAGACGAGCAAACCGGCGAGTTTGTTGGCGGAAAAGCCATCGTTAAAGCAGTGATTTCTCTACCAAGCGACTGCTTTAAGCTCTCAGGCACAGGCGCAAAAACCTCGATTCTGTATTTGCAAAAACGCCACGCTAACCCTGACCAACCTGAGCAGTTTTTACCAGAACAGCAAACCGACGTGTTTATGGCGGTAGCTGAAACCTTAGGTTATGTGGTGAAAAACAATATCGAAGACTATAACGCCGGTGTAGCCAATGATCTGGATAAGATCGTCTCGGCTTATAAGCGAGGGGAATAGCTATGTATAAAGTTCGCGTTTTAAAGGAGATAGATGACAGGCTCGATGCTGAATACTACAACCCAGCAGCATTAAGTACACTAAAAAAGATGGAAACCAAAGGTACGGTTACGACCTTTGGAAGCCTCGTAAACGCGGGCTATCGAGTTGTTTATCATGGCACCGACTCTATCAATGGCCTTAAAGAATCCGAATTGCTTCCATTTTTATCCCCTACTCAAATAGATCTAAATGGCGCAATTAGCTTCGATGATGCAGATAAGCTTCCACTCTATTACAAAGAGCGATACCCGAAAGGTTTAGCTAAAGCAGGTGAGATTTTAGTTGAAGTTAAAGGTAACGTATCGAAAGTGGGTATTGTCCCTTTAGATTTTCCAAAAAACTTAATGATAAGTGGATCGTTATACAAAGCTACTCTCGACCCTATAAGAGCAGACTCCCATTATGTACTTGCCTTTTTAAAGTCGAGACACGGTCAGATACTAAAGAACCGGCTAACCAGTAACACGATTATTAACTACATTGCTAAAGACGCATTGTATTCTATTCCTGTTATTGAGTTTGGAGAAAAGGCCCAAAAATACATCGGAGATAAAGTTCGCCAAGCCGAGCAACTGCGCGCTTGGGCGAAGGTTTTGTATCGCATCCCAGCTTTCATTGATGCTCTGATTCAAGATAATCTTCCTATATCGCTTACCAAAGCTCTTACTGACTTATTAATGAATGATAAAAAAGAAGCGACGAGGGAGTTGACGAAATTCTTGTCCTCAAAAATAGAGGACACTGATACTAAAAAGGTTTTTCAGACTTTTATCGAAAAGAACAAAATGGGCTCAGTTGACACAGAAAGAGAGTTTTATCACATTAACACCGTGGCAACAGATGCTATTGAAGACTTTTTATCAGCGCAAACGTATCGACCAGCAATTACAGAAGCATTCGATATCATAACTTCTACAAAGCACAGCAGCTTGCAAGCAATGAGTTTGGAGCCAATTCGGCAAGGAGCAACGCCTAAGTTTTCACGGATAGGGAAGAAATGTATTAAATCAAAGCAAACAAGAGCTTTGTTTTTAGATGAGGCTGGTTACGAAACGGTTGACCCCGATGATGAGCAAAACAAACGTATTGTTCGACTAAAAAGAAATGACATTTTAGTCACAAGGCAAGGTGCAGGAACAGTTGGTCGAGCGTCGATTTTTATTGATGATGAAGAGACATATATAACCGATTCCTTATTCTTAGTTCGTATTGATTCAAACAAAGCGAATCCAGCGTTTATCGCCGGTTTTCTTCGTTCTTATACAGGGCAGCGATTGATAGAAAAAGGCGTGTATGGGTCAACAGGACAGTTAAATCTATCGAGTGGCGCTTTACGAAATCTTCCTGTACCAGCTGTTGATTTAGATTTTCAGAATTTTCTTGGTGAAGCTCTTAGCACAGCTGACACCTTGTTTAAGCTTTCTACAAGACTGACTCAAGTAGCTAAAACCCTAGTCGAATCGCTTATCGAAGGCCAACTCACCGAGCAACAATTGATCCAAGCCCAACAAGCTTTGGACGATGGCGATAACAGCTTAGACCGAGCGATTTTAAGTCAACTTAGCAGTGAAGGTTACGCTATTGACGGTGCGACACCGTTGTTTAGCGATATTGACGAGCTGTACCGCTTGCTGGAAAGTGCCACTCAAGCTGAGGCTGAGGAGTAGCTATGGTGGCCGTTGATGAGAACAACAATATGGATAGTCGCACTCAAATCAGCAGCCTATTAACTCATGACGTAGCCCAAAGCGGGTGCCAGTTACTTAGCCAGCTTTGGTTCTGTGGTGGGTTAACGGCTAATAAGGCCGCAGAGTTATTGACAGCCATACCTGCGCTAGAAAAGCTGTTGCAGCCGATTGTGGCTGGCGAGACAGAAGGTGCGAGCAACGCCTATTGCCTAAGCGCCCCTTTGCTTGATGCTTATAACCAACTCGGCCAACTAGGTGAGTGGCAATTAACACTCTTGGGTTTAAACCCAGAGGTGCGCGCACATTGGCTCAACTTAGCCGCTGCCCGCTGTCGTGAAGCCGGAGCCATGAGTGATCCACTGGTACTGGTTAAACTCATTCAACAATTGGGCAATGCCAGTGAATGGGTGCTCGCGCAGTTGGAAAACACGAGTGTTAGTGCAGGGGCTACGCCACAAATAGCGGTGGGCCCCTTGGCGCAACTTGAGCGTGACCTGCTCGGCCACAGCCTAAACGACAACGCCGCTATTCCAGCGTTATGCCGCATTTTGCGTGCTTGTTTTAAGTTGCACACTTTAAGTGAACAAACCGAAGCTTTAACGCCTATCCAACTGGTCGATACTAGTGCAAAACAGCTCGCCAACAATTGGTGTCGGGGGCGTTTGCTGGTGCAGCCGGATGCTTTGCTCAGCGAATACAGCCTCAATCAGCCGCTCAAACCCAATGATGATTGGTTGTTGGTATCTCGCCCTGTCAATGATGAGGCGAAGCTCATTGAGTGCTTCGCCCACCAGCCTTGGTGGTTATTATTAAGCCTAGTGAGCTTTGTACAAGATGCGTGGGCTGCCGAGCAGCGCGGCGGTTTATTACTGACGCTGCCAGCCGGACAAAATGCCTTTGCCCCAAGCCAAGTGAACGTGGCGGTGCTAGGCATTGATGGTGATGAAGTCAGCCTGGGCAGTTTGGCCGAGTTTTTAACGCAGTTGCTGGGCGAGTTGAATATTGCGCTTTACCCCGAGCTAACGAATAGCGCAGAAGATATTCAGCGATTGAATCGTGCACTTAGCCAATTAATTTCCGAGTTACTGGCAAACAAAATCTGGCAGTTCACTGAAGCAGGCCGTGGCGAACCAGGCCATTACCGTATTCACCCCGATTGTAGCGATGCCTGTTACAGCCTGCCGCTAGCGCCGTTGTTTGGCTATAAAAGCCAGCAATTACAACAGGCGATTAAGCAACTGGCGCAAACCAGCTACGTCAACAAAAGAAGCGCCAGCTCTGCTAATAGAATAAACAGTTAAAGGATTTTCGTGATGAGTTTTGAATTAGATGATGTCGTCGTCGATAAGCTAGCCAAGCAACATCGCTGGGCAGCGACGGGTGTGTCGGACTATCCGCCGCGTGATCCATTGGTTGGTCAAAGCCGTTTTTTTAAGCGCTTTCAAACCTTTTTACACACGGTTGATCATGACGATGATCGCTTTGCCCATGTATTTGCTGTTGAGGCGGAATGGGGGCGTGGTAAATCCCGTCTAGGCCATGAGCTGGTGGCGCAAATTAATGACTGCTCCAAAGGGTGGTTTGTACGTGACGAACAAGGCCAATTGCACGATCAGCAGTTGTTTAACGTCGAAGCGCAAGATAAATACTTAGCGCTGTATATTCGTTATTCGCAAGTGGCATCAGACTATCAAAATTCCGATAACTGGTTTGCTTTTGGTTTGTATCAGGCGCTATTACCGTTGGCGACCCAATCCTTTGATGGCTCTATTCAAAGTGAAATCGCTAAACAAGCCTACGAACGCCTAATGCCGTTTGGCTTTACTTCTGCACTATTGGCAGAGGCACTGCAGCTGGACAAACAGCACAGTGAAGAAGACCTTTACACCGACCAAACCCTGGTGGTTGAATTAGTGCAAGCGGCCTACGAGGTGCTAAAACGTTTTGGTGTACAGTATGTGTTGGTCGTACTCGATGAGCTAGAAACTGTGGCCGAAGCCGCCACCTTTGGTTTGGAAGATGAACAAGACAAACGCCTCGATGGCCAAGCTATTCGCTTAATTGGTAAAGCCATTAAAGAAGAAGATCCACGCCGTAAACTACCTTGGTTGCGTTATGTGGCGCTATGTTCGCCACTTTTGGGTCAGCAACTGCGTGAAATTCAATCAGTGGCGCGCCGCTTTGAATTGGTCGAACTTGAGCACAATGCGTTTGCCGATGTGTCAGACTATGTCGCCAGCCTATTAAAAGCAGGCAAACTGGGTTTTGATTACCCAGCGGGTTTGGTGGAAGCTGCTTATGCCATGAGTGGAGCTAACTTTGGTTGGTTTAATGTGGTGATGGCCAATGTGGATGCGGTACTCAGTCAATATCAACAAGCTGACCGCACTATTGATGATGTGGGAGAATTGTTTGAAGCGGTGCTGGCTGGCTCTGGCCGTGTTGCCAAACACGTGCTGGATAAAGGCGCCATTGAAGGGATTCAAACTCGCGATAGAGCCTTATTAGGCCAGTGCCGCACTTTGCTTTATGGCCAGCTACCTGCGCGTTTGGCTGAGATGAGCCAAGCAACTGAACTTTTGGCACTGAAAAACGAAGACCAGGAGCCGATAGCCGCGCACTATCGAAAACTGAGCATCGACCGCTTGCAGTGTCGCCAAGCGCTAGAGCAAGCTAAATTTCGCCGCGACAACGATGAATGGTATTACCCTGCGGTAGACCAAGCGCTCAGTTTAGATACCTTGCTGGATAACCTGCGTACGTTCTCGATTAAAGAGCAGGCTGCCAGTGGTGATAAAGGTGCAGTGTTATTGCCGCTGTCTAAAGGTGAATTTAAGTACTTATTGAGCTTATTGTACGATCACCCCGCCATTGAATTTGCCGCGGATGCCCTATGGCACAAGTTGGTCGGAGAAACCGCCGAGCTAGATGCCAGCGAAGCGACCCACATTGGCCCGAGCGTTGCCATGTTATTGCGCTTGGATTTACGCTACCGAAGTGCACAACAGAACTCGCTGATCTTTAAAGACCCAAGCATGGGCGATGGTCACGAACAGGCGATGGCGGCGCTTGGTAAACAAAGCAGCCAAAAGCCGATCATAAAAGCGTTAACCCGAGTAACTGGCTTTGTGCGTTTACTGGACAACAACTGGGGCTATGACGAGAGCCTGTTGGACAACAAAGCCGGGCAAGACGATGCGCCACTGGCGATTCTAACCGAACCGCGAAGCCGCCAAGGTGGCCTATTCACGCTGGAAGGGTTTAAGTTGCACCCAGAAGGCAAAGCCTTGTTTGCATGGGTGAGCAACCTAAACGAGTTGGAGAATCTTCATTCTTTTTCCACCGAATACTGCCGTAAATCTGGACGTATGCCGGTACTGGCACTAACGGCCTCTGCGCATTTAATGGAGCAATATAGTCGTCTAGAAGAAAACAACGAATTGCGCGATGCGATACTGCTGCACTACGTGAACCCAAGTGAAGCGGACCAGTTAGAGCGTATTGGTTTAAGTTTGGAAGTCTGCCAACAACATGGCGTGTCTTTGAGTCCCGAGAGCTTCACGGCTAAGTTTAAAAACAAGCTGCATGCTCTGAGTACTTTTGCCAACGAGGCAATCCATAAATGGCGCCAGCGTTTGCAAAAGCGTGGTTTGATTGCATGGCCACTAAAAGTGGACGGCAAGCTATCGCAGAATGATCGGGACTTATTGTTCAAAGGTTGGTATCAGCTAGCTATCGCACACCCAGAACTTAACGGTGTGCTGGATTTACAACAGCAGCATGGTGTGCCGGTGGATGAGCTCAGCGGTTTGCTGGACAAACTCAAAGTGCCAGGCAGTTATATGGCGAAGGGCTATACCGCTGATGAGCACGCTGGGTTGTTTACAGAGCTAAATAATGTACAGCGTAGCCAAGCACAAATCCCGCTGTTTTTAGCGCGTATTGCTCACCCAAACAAACAGCACAAATGGCAGTTTGAAAGCTTTAAACAGCAGTTTTATTTTTCCTATGTGGCCGAGACGAACATTACTGCCAGAGGTGTGTTCAATGACTGGATGTGGTGGTGTGGCGAGCTGAATTTGCTCACTTTAACCAATCCAAGCGAAAGACAAGCAACTTGGGAAAGCTACCCACGTTCCCGTTTAGAAAACGCGATTACTGAAGCGCAAAACTGGTTTAGTGGTAACGACCAGGACAGTTACAAAGCCAACGTAGAAGTAATGAGCCGCGTGTATGGCTATGGCCGCATCAATGAAGTCTTTGCGCCGCTAGGTAAAAACCAACTGGGTTACGCCACGGTAGAAGCCAAAGAACAGCTGGAAAAAGCACAAGCACTCTTTAGTGCACTTAAGCAACAAGAAGAACAGCTGGAAGATATTACCCAAGTGAGCGAGGCTCATATTTTAGCTGGGCTTGTTAATAAGCGCGCTGAAGTGTTGGACTTGGTAGCCAAAGTTAAGCCATTGAACAGTAGCAAACCTACGCTTAAAGATGCGCATATTCTGGATTTGGAAGACAAAGGCACCTCGCTCTACCAGCGAGTTGAACAGGCTTGTTTATTTGCTGAGTTTGTTGAGCGAAGCGCTGAGCGCATCAGTAATCGGCTCACAGACCTAATTAATGATGTTGAAGCAGATTGTTCAACACTCAGCCATTTCCCTAAAAGTTTGTATACCAATACATTGCGTACGATTGGGCATATTTTGGATGGTGCTTTAAAAGAGGATGCCAGCAGCGCGACGGGGAAAAAGGAGCAGCAGGCGGGCAGCGATACCTTATTGCACTACCTGCGCAAACTCGATTTGGGTAAAGCGCAAGACAAGCTTTCTGCCCTTGCTACTGAAGTCGGTTTAAATCTGCACACGGAACAGCAGTTACCGATGGCTGAAATCCAAGGCAGTATTTTATCCAGCTACCGAAATTGTAAAGAGCGCTTTGATAAGCTTATCAATAACTTAGATGAGCAAAGGCAACGTGCTCAAAAACTACAGCAACTGCTCAGTAGCGCAACTGCTGAGTATGAATATGCTGATGATATTGCTGAACTTCCCAAACTGGTAATGAAGTTGCAATTGATTGAAGACGCAATTGGTGATTTACCTAACGAGGCGGAAAGTAAACGTCAAAGCATGCAAGCCAGTTTGCGCAATGGTCAGTTCGCGGGATTACGTGACTTACCGGAAGAGCTGATGAAATCGGCACGTGGACAAATTGCGCCTATTCAAGGTCGACTGAACAATATCGAAAATAACCTTGCAGCTATAAAACGCAATGCCATCATTCAGGTAAATAGCTGGTTACCCGTATTAAAACCACTACTGGTTTCGCAACAGAAACCGCTACCTGCTGAGTTAACACTAGCCGATGTGGATAAGTTAGGAATCAGTGAGCTTGTGATGGTGTGTGATAAAACCCTGTCAGATTGGCAAGACCAAGGTGAAGCGATTTTACAAGGTACAGGGCTAACACTGGCACAGTGGCAGCCAGTTTATGAGGCGTTAAGCCAAAGCAAAGAGCCGATGTTAACACCTGAGCAGCAACAAGGTTTAGTCAATAAAGGCATCGTCAAAATGCGCTTAACTTTTGCTGCAGTATTGTAGAGGTCATGCGATGAGCTTTTATTTGTCGCCGGCATTGGCTAGCAATCGTAAAGGGCGCTTTTTACAAACGGTTGCAGGAGCAATACCACTCGATACGGAGTGGCTTAGCTCGCCACCAGCCAGAGGTTTGTTGTTGGTGCAAGCTGAAGAGTTGAACGAGAAACAGACGCTACATGGCTTGTTCCAATGGGCCATGCAAACGGGTTGCTCTGCTTTAGTTATTAACCCGCAGCCTGAACAGCATGTTGAGTTTGCCGAACTGCAACCAGCGCTGGATTGGACATTTGCACCCGCTAGCTTGATCTCTGAAGACTCAGGATTAACGGCAGTGCTGGCAAGTGAAACCAACCAAGCCGTTGTTGGGTTTGCTGGTAGTGCAGATCAGAGGCAGCATATGGCGGGTGATGTGGTACATACTCGCTATGTCCGAAAACACAGCAATAGTGGTTTGTTTGCAGTCACGACGTTGCCTTTGTGGTCGCTAAATCTGCTTGATCATACAGAGGCTTTAGTCTGCTGGTTAAACTGGTTCGTTGATCATGCAGGCGTCACAACACCTGTTGCTGAGGAAAAAGCAGAACTGGCGGTGTATTTGCCCGACAAATACGATTTGGTTGTTCTGTTGCTGATTTACGCTGGGCACGGTAAGAGCCTGGCGGCACTTGTTGCCAATGACACAGTTAAGTTGATGTTTGATGTAAATAGTCTTGATGCCATCAAGCGGAGCGAAATATTGCATCGGCATGGTTTTATCAACGAAACAGGATTAACTGAATCGGGCAAAGCCAGCTTACAAGCCTCGCAATATTGGGCTTATGCACCGCTACTCAGCGAGCAGTTAGATACGGGAGCGCTATAAGCATGAATGAAAATAAGACAATGAATTTAGCGCAATCACTTGCCATAGACAGCCAGCTTCGCTTACCAGGTAGTGCGGGGCGTTTACTTAAGCAAATTCGCGATATTGAGCAGGTAGCACCACTGTTTCGTGATGCTGGTTTAGTCAAGGCTGTTCCTAAGCCCACGGTAGTGAATTTAAGCGTGGCGGGTATAGCCACTAAATCGTGCCTAGATAAAGCTCTGGGGGGATTTATTTATGCCAGCGCAGCTGTACGAACAGATTTGTTGATAGAAGAAAACAAGGTCAGTACTTCTGGCAGTGATTCAGTATCTGAACTGGATGATATTGATTTCGAAGCGCAACGAAAGCGGCTTGACCTGATTGAAATTCGCCAGGCGTATCAGCTGGTTGAGAAACAACTGTTGAGCCAAGGGCGCTGTGATTTAATTTTACTTGATACCCCACTGTTTTTAGCGCGCGATATGGCGCCACTGGAGCGGAATGTTCGCCATAAGCAGGAATATGATAAAACCAAGCGAGCAATAGAATCCTTTTGGCAAAACCACCGTGCAAAGCTGTTCCCATGGAATAAGTCGGGGGTGGTGCTAGCAAGCATTTTGGCCGAGCGTTTTAGTGCAATTGTGAGTATTGCCAAACAAGATTTACGCACTGAGCAGGGGCGAAAGCAGATTTTAGATTCGGACGGTTTCTCTAGTGAGTTAATGCAAAATCTTGCTGGACTGGACGAAAGTTTGGTGGGTGTTGGGGATTTACGTTTTATTAATGGCATTTTAGGCAACTACTCGCGGACCATTGCGTTTCGTTTATCTGAACAAGAGAACCGCATAGAACCAAGTGTCGAAGCGAAGCAAGGCCTAATTGGCTTTCATTTTCGCAGCGCGCGTGGTGGCCAAATCAAAATGGTGCAGCTAGCCGGTGATGAACCTGATTGGCAGAGCGCAGATCTTGATTTAGTGGCATCTCGATTGATGGTGCTTGATATGCAGAACAAAGGCAATGCCATGCCTTTGCCGCAATTACTAGGCTATCAGCAGCTCGGCATTTTGCCGAAGTTTGCCAAGTTTTACCGTCAAGGTTTGCACGGTGCACTTAAGAATAATGATATTGAAGCAGGCTGGTTGGCTGGCTTGGATGAGGGATTGAACAATGGCTTATAAAGTTTTGGGTAAATTAGTCGGTAATACCGGCGATGCCAGCCAGTTAACTATGGTGGTGCAAGATTCGTTTTCAGTGCGTCGTGGTGAATTTGTACGGATTATGCACCAAGAGCGTAAAGACGAGGGGGAAGTGGCCGTATTAGGTCGCGTAACGAAGATCAGCCGAACCAATATGCTTTACAACGCAGGCTTTGGTGATGGAGTGACTGAGTTGGAGCTATTGCCAGGAGCCAATGTGACTGGTGAGAACATGTTTGCGCAGGTAGAGCTGGTGGGATACCGCGATCCTGTTTCTCGTCAGATTAAGATCCCGCGTCGCCCTCTTAATCCCGGTACTGCTGTTGAAACCGTCGACTTTCAGTTTTTGAGTGACTTTTACGAATTCAATGAGCACTCCAGTTTGCACCTGGGTAATTTGGTTGGTTACGACAAAGGTGAAAATACGGTTCCGGTCTTTATTGATGTAAACAAGCTAGTGACGGAGCACATGGCTGTGCTAGCGATGACAGGCTCAGGTAAGTCTTACACAGTTGGTCGTATTATTGAGCGTTTGGTTGCCGTTAACAATGGTACTGTCGTGGTGTTCGACCCTCACGGAGAATACGGCAAAGCTCTGGCAGGTGGTAATCTGCAATTCTCTAGCCTTTTGGATGCAACAGACGATAAGCGCGATCAAGAAGCATTACCTCTGATTAAACATACTTTTGAAAAGTTACAAGCTGCAGGTGCGGGCATTAAGGTTTTCTCCCCACAGCATGAATCTTTTAAACACAAATATGCCAGCAAAAACACACCACTGGCGCTTCAATTCGACCATTTTGAAATGGATGATATTGCTGAGATCTTACCTGGGCTAACCGAGCCGCAACAACGTGTGTTGGATGTGGCTATTCGCTATTGGCGCTCAGTGGATAAGACAGAACCTCGTGATATAAACCGCCTACGTTACTTTTTAGGTGATGGCATTGAAGAGCTTAAAGAGTGGGACGATCTTTCTGAAGCGGAAGCCAAAGCTTTGTCAGGTCGAAGTGCTGCTGTTGCCTCAATGAAGCTCTCTCGCGTGCTTAATGAAGCTCAAAGCTTTTACAGCGCAACGATGGCTGAGCCAACTGACATTTATAAAATGGTCGGTCGTCCAAGTAACCAACAAGGCCGGTTGGTTGTTGTCGATTTACAAGGTTTGAGTGATACGGCGAAGCAAGTTGTTTGTGCACTGCTATCAAGTGAGATTCTAAAAGCGGCTTCAAGCAAAACAGACCCACTTCGCCCTTGCTTTATTGTGTACGAGGAAGGCCATAACTTTGCGCCAGCTGGTGGTAACGCAGTAAGTCATCGGATCATTAAGAAAATTGCTGGTGAAGGCCGTAAATTTGGTGTTGGTTTTGGCATCGTGAGTCAGCGCCCATCCAAACTGGACTCAGATGTTACCTCTCAGTGCAATACGTTGATTACCATGCGTTTGAAAAACCCAGACGATCAACGTTTTATTGCCAAAGCTTCCGATATGGTCAGCAAGGCCGACCTGGATGAGTTACCGAGTTTATCAACCGGTGAAGCTTTAGTATGTGGTCGTTCTATTCCGGCCCCATTACTTGTTAAGGTCGGTAGCAAGGCACTTATTCATGGAGGTGAGTCTCCGGAAGTATTGCGAGTTTGGGGTTCATTTAATGGCTAATCTACCCATGCCAGCGCTTTCTTGGGTAGATGAAGCGTTTCCTCTTATGACTAGCGGAGAGTTGTTGGACCAGGATGTTCTGGTCCATAGTTTGGGCTGCAGTGTTTGGAATACGTATGGTCATGAGCAATCTTATATGGCAGTAGTGGAGTGCCCAGCTCCGGGCACTTCCGGCGCTGATATCCGTTCAGATTCAGGCTGGTTTGATAAAAACGCATCAACACCATTGTGTTTAATTGAGTTTGAACGCTTTGATGGCACTTCCCGAGGCCAGCAAAAACTTGAAGAAAAATTGAAGAACTTAATGGAAGCAGCTCAACGTTGGGACCATTCACCGAAAAGTTTGGTGCTGAGTGCTTGGAGTCAGGGGCTTGTGAACGCCCCTGATACGCAAAAACTTAAAGAGATCTGCTGCTCAGGGTTTACTTCATCCGCGGGAACCCAAGTAAGGGCATCGAACGATGTTGAAGTCGTGTTTAGCCGTTTCCAGTTTGTTAAAAATCTAAACACTATCGCTTTGGATAGAATTTACTACGAGGTGTTGATATGAATGTAAAATCAGCACACTTTTTACCAGGTACAAACAAGCGATTAGGTGATAAATACCTATTGCTCGAATGTCTTGGTGATGGCAGTCATGGCTGGGTATGGCGTTCTGAGCGCTTAAATGATGGTCAGATTGTTGCTGTAAAAATACCTAAAGATATAACGAGGGAAGACCGTCAGCTTGCTGAAGGTAAAGAGTTATTGCAAGTCGAGCCTCATGATAACATTGTACAAATTTTTGATATGGGCCGAATCGATAACGAATGGTTCTATATTGAAATGGAGTATTTCCCTAGTCAGACTTTGGCACAAAAACTTGACGATAGACAGCGCAATTTTGGCCAAACCTATGAAAGGTTGTTCAGAATTTATCGACAAGTGCTTTGTGCTGTTCAGTATTTGTCTGAATTGCCTCTCCCCATCTCACATGGAGACATAAAACCGCATAACATCCTTGTTGGTGAACGTGATCTGGTTAAATTGACCGATTTTGGTAGTTCTGCGTTACCAGAAGAAATATACGTTCGTACTCGGGAAAACGGTGGAACAGTGTTGTATTCCGCACCTGAGTTTTCCAACGTGGATAGCCGTAAAGGGAGTTTAGAAGAGCTATTGCTCGGGGATGTTTATAGTTTAGGTGTTTTACTATATCAGCTGCTGACGGGTAAGTTGCCGCATGATACACCAGCCCAAGTCCAGCGTCATGCACCTTTCAAACGGCCTACCGAGATTAATAGTTCTATCCATGCGGATTTGGAGCAAGTCGTACTCACGTGTATGCAAAAAAGGTCGGAGGAGCGCTTTTCAACTATCTCGGCTTTGATGTCTGCATTCGATGCAGCGACCCAGAAACAGTTGAAGATTGGAGCTACCGCTCCAGTTTTTCAGGCAAAACCAGATCAAGATTGGTCGAGTGCGGTTCTTGAGGCGATGGCTGAACAGTCATACAAGAAAGCGGCTCAGTTAGCGTCTCAAGAATACAGCCGCAGCAAGGATCTTCAAGCTCTCCACCAGCAGTTGATAGCGTTGTATCGGGACAATAGGCTCTTCGACTTTGAAAAAGTGGTCGAGAACAATAGGTCATGCTTACTTGAGGAAAAGCTTACTCAATCTGCTGAGTTGTATGAGCTGATTGTTAAGGCGAATCTGCAGTTAAGAAATATTAATCAAGCTCAGTTTTGGTTGCTTCAGAGAAAGCAAGTCGGAGACGAAAACTCCGCGACCATGTATCTAGAGTCTTCCATTCTTGGTCTTGAAGCCAAGTATCCAGAAGCGAGAGCATTGTTAGAAAAGGTTAACCAAGCCACGCCAAGAAAGCTTCACGTGCTTACTCAATTGATTCAGGTTTGTGAGCAAATGCGTGATTACTCTGGAGCGGTCGGTTATCTCAAAGCTACGCTGCGAATGTTCCCCGATTGTGCGCAACTGGCTGATAAGAAAAAACTGTATTCGAACCTAGGTTTACTCTAATGCGTTTTTAACTCACGCTGAGCATTGAAACATACCGAGGAGGAGGCTTGACCCCTCTTCGGTGTACTTAGGCTGACTTCTCATACTCAATACCTCTTCAAAGGAAATTGCCTTGTTAAATCCCACTGATGTTCAGCGAGCTATAAATAAAAAATCACTTGATGAAATTGAGGCTTACTTATCAACGCGTGGTAAATCTCGCGTTTATGAAGGTGCTAGAAACCTGTCTCTCAATGTATCAGACGATTACGGTGAGCGCTTCTTAGTTGAGCTCATTCAGAATGCTCATGATGCACATGGTAAATCAGATAAATTAGGAGAGATAGCGGTTGTTTTTGACCCAGAAGAGTCAGACTTTGGTTGTCTATATGTCGCCAATAGGGGGGATGGATTTGCCAGCAAAAACTTTGAAGCGATAACTAATATTGCATTGAGTAGCAAGTCAGTTAATGAAGATATAGGGAACAAAGGACTGGGCTTTAGGAGCGTTTTACAGATATGTGAATCTCCAGAAATTTATTCTTCACAGCATAGTGGATATAGCTTTGATGGATATTGTTTTCGCTTTGCAAACGAGGAAGATGTTCTTTTTCTTCTAGCTGACGAATACAAACATTTAGCAAATGAAATTATCGAAAACATGCCTTGCCTGTTTCTTCCTATCTTTCAAGAAGCTCGTCCTGGTCTTATTCCTTATTTTTCCGACTTGGGGTTTGCTAGCGTTGTTCGGTTGCCCCTTTCTTCAAAAAAATCTCAAGAGTCAGTTGTACAGCAGATGCAGGAAGTACTCGATAGAGAGGAGCCCCTAAATTTATTTTTTGAGCGCATCGAGAAATTTAGCCTAGAGTATAAAGGCCGATATAACAGGATTCTTGATCATAAAGTGCTCGACTTTTGGGGCGTCAGTGAGCAGGTTAGTATCAGTAGGGTTGAAGTCGCTGGTGATATCTATTTGCATGCTAAAAGGGTTTTCACTAAAGAAGAGTTTGAGCCCGAACTTAACGCGAGTATAGAGCTAGGTGAGCTCCCAAGTAGTTGGAGCAACTGGAAAGGACAAGCATCTATTGATGTTGCGGTGAAGCTGGACGACACGAATGTCGATAACGGATTGCTATACTGTTTCTTACCACTTGGCTCAGATGGCGTTTCCCCATTCTCTGGCTATATTAATGCAAACTTCTATACATCCATGGATCGTCGGACACTTAATTCTGATGTAGGACTAAACGAATTCTTTATTAAAACGGCAGCTAATTTATGCGGAACGATGATTGAGTTTCTAGTGAATCAGAACTGGAGTGAATCTAAACACGCTGTTGTAAAGCTATTGTGTTGGAAATATCCCTACAGAGAAGCAATGCTTGATACTTTAACGAAGGGCGATTTACCTTTGATTTCCGGTAAGTTGTTACCCATCTCGTGTAATAGTGATGATCAGGAATGGTGTTCAATAGACTCAATACGGATATTCGGTAAAGACAATTCTTGTTTAACACCAGCTTTTTTGTCGTTCTCGGCTTCAGCATCAATCCTTGATGAGGCTTTTAGTGAAGAGCAAGTTAACGTAATTCGTAATTTTTTTATAGGAAAACACGATTTTAAACCTACATCTGTAGAACTGACCGAGTGGATTGAGGCTGTGGCTAAGAATCTTTTGCAGTCTCATGCCTCTCCTACAGAGTGGGCTCATTTTTATAACGAGGTCGCTGCAGCTTTTGATAGCTTTCCCGAGGGGTTATGTGGATGTCGTTTCTTAGTTAACTCAAAAGACCAGTTAGTTTATGCCTCACATCAGAACGAGAAGAACAGTAAAAAGCAAACTAAAGATGTTTATTTCCCACCAGTCAGAGTAAATACCAATGAAGATGATGCAGAGTTAGATCTGACAGAGTTCCCGGTTGAACTTCAAACTAGCTTTACCTTGTTAAGCAAAACAGTTCCATGGACATTGAAAGATGGTGGTTGCAGAAATGCTAGATCTTTTTTGATAGATGCTGGTTTAGTAAAAGAATATGACAAGCGAGAGCTTTTGCGAACTTTAGCGAAAGTTACAAGAGAGCAGAAAGATGAGTTGGTACGTTATAAGGCGTTGGTTTGGGCTTTTAAGCTTTGGGGAGCTGGACGCGCGTTAGCATCCAAAGATACAAGGTCTGCTGGATTCAATGTTCCGACTCAATCAGGATGGATAGATGCGGATCAGGCGATGTTTGGCCTAGGGTGGTCCGATGCAATCAATGGAGTTAAGTTAGACCAATTTTTTAAGCGAGCTAAAGGGCAGTCAACGGAAATCATGGATCGCTTCGGTAATTTTCTCTTGCCGTATGAGCAATTGAATTTGGAGACGGGAACTGAGAGGGATTGGTTTCGCTTTCTAGAAGATGTAGGGGTTCGGGATCACTTAAGGCTCTTTTTCTCCGAACGATTGTCTGAAAATGCTACCGTGGCTTGGCTACCTACTGCGCTAGCAAACAAGCTAAAACAATCAGACTTAGCCAAAAACATGTGGAAAAGTGAATTAGAGGAGCTTTCAGAAAAGGCCTGGTATAACTCTGTTCCTTATAGTGCTAGATGTGATGTTTGGCTCATTCCCGGTTTAATGGAGAACTCTCAACTAAGTGAAGAAGTTAGAAAGCTTTATTCATATCAATTAGTTAAAGCAATTAATGACATACCTTCGAACCGACTACGTTTTAGAGTTTCTAGGAAAGGAACAAATATTATCGAGTTGTCGTCACCTCTGTCTACTTTCTTGAAGTTAATGCCTTGGATGCCAGTTGCCAGAAGAGGGGCTAAACCATCGTTTGTTTCTCCCCAAGAAGCTTGGTTTTTTAACGTAGATGATGAAGCCAGCCCAAGATTTTTAACTCTCATTATTCCCGCAATTTCTAGATTTTTGGAAGTGGGGAACATATCTGAATTCCAAAGACTATTGAGATTTAGAGGATTAGCAGATAAGCAGTACGTGCAGGATTCGGTAGAGTACTTGTTAGATACCGTCGAAAATGGCTTGGTTGGTGAATCAGATACGAAACGATTTAAATCACTTTTCAGTATCTTATGGCAAAAATTGGTAGCTTCTGGTGTTGAAGAAAAAGGTATATCTCGCTTGGTTGCCAATGTAGGAGAGCGAATTGAAATTGTGGATTTCACTTTGTTCGCAGATGATCAAAAGTGTTTTTATGTTGATGAAGATGATCCATCTAAAGTTTCTCTACTAGGAAACCTAGAAATACCTTATTTCGACTTTGACCGACGTTTTACCGATAACTCATGGTCCCTAATTAGAACTGTCTCTCCTTCAATTAAGAGGTTGTCATGTGAAGACCTATATGTGATTGTCGATGGCGAAAAGATAGATACTGAAACAGAAATGTTTTCATTAGAAGAATGCTTTGGGAGCGAGTTTCTAGATCTTTTAGTTTTAATCGCTGCTCACAAAGGTCAGCATTTCTTTTCAGCAACAAAGAGTCCTCTTGTTAATTTACGTGCTCAAGCAAGAAAACTCAGAATTGTAATCTCAAACCAGGTTGAAGTTTCAATTGCGGGCAAAGTCTCAAGCTTACCATCGTCATCAAATGGTGCTGTGGTGACGAGTATGGGTGACGCTAAGGTTTTGGTTATTCAGACGGGTGAACCAAATGTGTCCATAAGTATACTCACGGCGGTCTCTGAGCAATTTGCTCACGCTCTGAACTACGCGTCGCTGTCCAATGCTTTTGAGGCTACTTTTTTGAGGTTATGCCAAGAATCATGGCAGTTGGAATCAGGGGATAAACTATCTGATCTATTTGAAAAGTTGATTGGCGTACCGTCAGATGGATTAAACAATACTCTAAAAGAGGTTAGAGGTAGTCTAGAGCTCTCATTAAGATTGGCGGCAGTTTTAGCAGGGGTGCACAACAATAATCAGTTAGTCGACGAGTTGAATCAAATAGTAAGTGATGCTGAAGAGGTTAGTGATGACGAAGTTATCGATATACTACAGCCCTTAGCGAATCAACTTGAAATAACATCTAGGCAGTTACTGGATAAACTAGCAGACACGTTTGACTTGCGCAGTCTTCAGGAGATGTTTGATATTTCTTTATTAAAACTAAATACTGCGGTCAAGTATTGTGATGGTTTTGTCAAAGAGTCCAATGAAAAAAGGCATCGGCAGCAGTTTTCCTCTTTTCTCTCGGAAAACAAGGGAGAAATCGTAGATCGATTGAGGAAGTTATATCTCAACGATTTTGATTCACTATGTGCTTTGGATGACTACTCTGCTTTAAAGCAGGAGATAGGTGAAATCGAGCCTAGTTCCAACTGGTTTTATGTATACGATGACTTATCAGATGAGGTTATGGAAAGTTACTTATGGAACTGGTTGGACGAAAGGACTTCGGAACTTGCCGTTGCCGATGAAGAATTGCTACCTATGGATGAGCTTCGAGAAGTTAACAATAAGATCTTACGTGAGTTCTGGAAAGATATCGGGCCAGTAGTTTCAACTTGGGTTCATAATACTGATGAACCAGTGAGCGAAGAAATTGCGGGAGTTTGGTCTGATCCTGTTGGTAGTTTAAGCCAATCGATAATCAATGTGGGTAAAGAGGGCTGGTTAGATTTTAGGAAACTATCTTTTGAAAAAATAGCGATGTGGTTGTCTCTGTATGGTTATTGGCCAGCAGGCAAAGAACCTGTTTCTGACCTGTCAGCATGGGGCATTAACGAACATGAAATAGCTCGCAAAAAAGAGTTATTGCGCCTTGAGAAGGAACAGCTCAGAAAGCAGAGAACAGTGGTTATGATAAATAGCACTGAACACTCTGCAGAAGAAGAGGGATATTTAGACCTCTATGACACTATCAAGTCAACATTTTCGGAGACTACAGCTTTTGAAAATGCAGGCAAGCGAGAAGCCAAACTCGAAGAGTTTGATAGACATGTGAATACAAAGTCAGGGGGGAGGGGAACTTTTGCCTCTTCAAACTCAGCAACAAAAATGTCTAATGAGCAAAAGGCAGCAATAGGTTTAGCCGGAGAAGCTTTTGCTTTTGAGTGGATCAAAAGACATCATGACAAAATGAAGATCAACAATGAATGTTGGGTATCTGGCTATCGGAATCATATATTTGCAGATGACAACGGAGATGATTCCTTAGGGTATGACTTTATAGTAAAGCTCAAAACAGTAACTTACTATTACGAAGTGAAAGCGACTCAAGGCCAGAGTGAAGCATTTGAGATGGGGCCTACAGAAGTAGCTGCAGCTCAGAAGTTTGCTTCTGACAAATACAATAAGTATCGCGTATTATTTGTTTCTAATGTCAGTGACCCAAGCCATACTCAAATTAGTTTGTTGCCAAACCCTTTTTCTGTTGATGGGACCAAAGTCATGAGGTTAGTTGGGAGTGGAAGTATGAAGTTTTCATTCCATAAGAAAGTGCCAAACAAATAGTACGCTCTTTTGGAAAAGCCCAGCCTAAGTGAAAATAAATGTGACGTGCTTTGCATTTTTAACATGTATGACAGAGTGTATATTCGTGAAAGTCGACTTGCTATAATTTATTTAATTTCAATAAGATAGATTGGAAGTCCGACTTCCTCACTCACCGCCACATTCTTGAAGAAAGACGTCCTAGGACGTCTTTTTTTGTATCTGAAGCCTTCCTCAAGTGGTGGTTCTCAGCGTTGAGCGTGACGCCATGATGCGTATGTCAACACGAAGAGGTCCGATTTGAGGTCATCGTCAGCAAGCCAAGAGAAGGTCTGGATTCGCGAGCGCCCATAGCGGGACACGGTCCTCCTATCGCCTATTCGCGAGAGGAGGACGGGACTGACGAGGTGGTTATGGGCGAGGTATCAAGGCGGTTTCGATCAAAAAGAAGTGTTGTGTCAGTTCGCCTTTCTCCAATTCGTGACAGACGGTGCGGGCTGGGAGAAAACCATTCTTCTCAAGCAGACGATCAAGGCGCTCTAAACAATAGCCCCAAAAGAGTCCTTCAAACACTTGAATCTGAGTATTGTCGTCGATGATTAGGTTTCTGTCGATCAACTTGCCTTCCTCTTCATGCCATATTCTGCGACAGAGTTGATAGTGTGGGTTATCACTCAACAATCCGCCCTCGTGCATATATGTCCAGGTTCCGTCGCCGGCCACCAGGCTTTTCATGAACGCCAGATCCATTAGCTCAATCACCAGTTTACCCTCGGGCTTTAGGTTGCGTCTGAGCTGCGCAAGTAAGCCGTCCAGATCCTTAAGATTATTGGCAATACCAAACAGCATCAGCACCAAGTCAAACTGGGTATCCAGTTTGAACTGGTTGAGGTCCGCGACCTGATAGTGTTCATAATGACTGGCTTGCTGTTGGGCATAGTGAATCGCCGCTGGAGAAATGTCGAATCCCGTACAGTGCACCTGTCGGTTTGCCAGCATCGAGGTATACAAACCCGGACCGCAGGCAAGATCCAAGACCTTATCGCCGGGTCTGAGGTAGCGCTGGTAGAGAAAATCAACCTGCCGCTCGATTTCATCGAGTTTACGGCTAGCAAACTCACTGTTTTGATCCAAATGCTCTTTGAGCATACGTTCGCTAAAGGCCGGGTTACCAAAGTCCATCAGTAAGTGCGGGCACTCTTCTTGGCGGAGGAAGTCATTCAATAATTGCTTATTCATTGTGAGTACTCTTAAGCCGCCGTGACTTTAGCCCGTTGGAATTTCTTAATCTTCTTCATCGCCATCTTGCGTTTGAGCGGAGACAGGTAGTCGATGAAGATTTTACCATGTAAGTGGTCGATTTCGTGTTGCATGACAATCGCCAGATAGTCATCGTCTTCGATGGTAAATGCTTCTCCCTGGCGATTTAATGCTTGCACCTTGACTCGCTGGTGGCGTTGTACCTTGGCATACACACCAGGGACGGACAGGCACCCTTCTTCACTGTCAATCATTCCCTCATGCTCGATGATCTGAGGATTAATCATGATCAGTGGCTGATCACGACTTGGAGAGATATCAATAATAAGTACGGCTTCGCTGTGGCCAACTTGAGCGGCCGCAAGTCCAATACCATTATCGGTATCGTAAAGGGTGTCTAACATATCGTCGATCAATGTTTGCACGGTGCTGACGTCGTCAACGCTCTGATAGGTCACACGAAGTCTGTCATCTGGCACTTCGATAATAGGTCTGATAGCCATTGTTGTTTTCCTTTTATTTATTCTTGAATAACCAACGATTGTTGCGTGAGTAATGGTTCACTGATTGTCGAACTTACCCCTTGTATCATGTCGATAAACGCGGTGAATAAACGTTCTAGCATGGAGTAAGAATATAGGTCCTGAGCGCCTTCCACGACGACAGAGCCGCGGCCATTGTTGATGAAGACCGTAAATACGGTATCGAATCGGCAGTAACGGTTGTCGAGCTCTAGCGACTGCCCTGCTGGCAATGGGGCGCTGTCCTGACCATGAAATGCGAAGACGTTCTGGACCAGAGGCGCATAATTGTAGCATCGACGCATACCGGAAACATATGAAATTGTTTGATTAACAGGTCGATGTGCCAGAAATGCACGATTGATGTGAATGCGCTCGCGGAGGTCGTTAACGTCGGTGTTCGTTTCTGAAACGGACACGCGAGTCGGGATCACATCGACAAAATAGCCGATGGTGTCCAACAAACCGATATCCACCCTTGGTGAGTACGGGAACCCGATGACGATATCAGCGCGTTTTGCCACCCGTGATGCGGAGGACTGATATAGGGCTAATGCGGTTTCAAATAGGGTGCCCTGTGCAGCGCTGGCCAGTTGTGTGAGCTGACATAACACCTCGGGAGTGATATCGAATTGTTGGCGAAAGCCGAGATTACTAGGTAGATCACAGCGGTCGTTAGAGGTGAACTTAAGGATACCCTCGTAGCCTTCAAACTGATTCGTCCAAAATGCCTTAAGTGATTCGTCTTGTTCGGATGGGGCCGCGGTCATGACTGCCTCGCTATAATCCAAGAAGTCGTACCCTACTGGGGGAATCCCCTGTTGGTGGTAGACATCAATCAATGCCCTGAACATAAACCGCATGCTCGCGTCATCGGCGATGATGTGGTGGATATTGATAAAGACGACCGACTGTTGTGTCTCTGCGATGGATAGAAGGTCGAAACGGATCAGCGGACCGAGCTGAAGATCAAAGGGGGTTTCAGCTAGGGTTTGGCACACTGCGATGGCGTCGCTTAACGTTTCAACAGAATGGACAGTGAGCTCTATTTCTTGTGGCTCGCGAGCACTCATGTGCAGGTTATCCTGTTCATCGAAGGTTAACGCGACATTTAACACACGGCTATGACGCATCAGGGTGTTTACCGCCTGTTGTAATGGCTGAGCGTGCAACGGTTTATCGAACAACCGGGCTTGTGGAATGTTGTACAAAGCTTTGTGAACGGCGAACTCGTGCGAAAAATACAGGTTGAGTTGTGCGAGGGTCACAGGATACGTTGCCCGTTGGGAGTGACTCAGTACAAGCGATGCACCATGCCCCTCATGTGTCAGCGCTGAGTTATCGCTTAGCCATAACGCCAGTTCAGCTACGGTTTGATGACGCAAAAAATCAACAAAGCTAATGCTGTGTCCGGTCAGGGCGCTTAATCGATGAAGGACTTTGGGTACCAATAATGAATGGCCGCCAATATCAAAAAAGCGTGCGGTGACACAGAACTGGTCATCATCAATAAACTCTGTCCAACAACGGTGGATCAGGGCTTCCAGATCATTGCGAGGGAGAATCGACGCCTCACTCGCATCGAATTCATACTGGCTGAGGGCCCGTTGGTCCACCTTACCGTTGACAGTCAGGGGCAGGTGTTCGACAAAAACCAACCCTGATGGCACTTGAAAGGGTTCCAGCGTGTTGCGCAGGTAACTCATCACGGTGCTGCGCATATCAGCGACATTGACGTCAGCGTTGTTGGGAACCAGATACGCGACGATGTGTTTGTCCGGTTTTTCAACCACGCCAACGTGGGCATTTTTGACCAGAGGGTGAGCCAACAGAACGTGGTTGATGCCAGACAGTTCAACCCGATGGCCACGGATTTTGACCAAATGATCGCGTCGACCTATATATTCGATGTCACCTTGCGGGTTGTACCGAGCCAGATCGCCACTCATATACAAATAGCGACAACCGTCAAGCGAGTAAAACGGATTGAAGCAATACTTTTCCTGATTGAGCTCAGGTCGATTGTGGTAATTGGGCTTGAGCCAGGGGGCCCCAATGGCGATTTCGCCTACCTGACCGCATTGACTGGCATGACGCTCAGCCCCAAGTAGATAGACGTGTGTATCATTGATCGGCTGCCCGATAGGGACGCAGTGATGATGATCGCGTAATGACAGGATATCAAACCAGGTCGCAAAGGTGGTTGTTTCGGTAGGGCCATATCCATTGACGAACTGAGTAAGATGGCAGTGGGGGCTGGCAAGGAACGCGCGCACCGTATTGAGGTTAAGCGCATCCCCGCCAATTAACAGTCCGGTTAGGTGTCTCAAGGTTTGCGGACGAGTTGTGGCAATATCGTTGAACAGCGAGACCGTTAGCCAAGCCGTGTTGATACCTTGAAGAGCCAGTTGACGCGATAGTTTGGGGTAGTCGAGCAAGGTTTCTTTATCAACGACCGCACAACTCAGCCCATTGACCAAAGGGACAAATATTTCCAGCAGTGAGGCGTCAAACGCCGGAGATGAGGCGACAAGAAAACGCGTCTGTTGCGACATCTGAAGAAAGTTCGGCGATTGGGTGAGTCGCAAGATTGAATCAAGGCAGATTTCAACGCCCTTGGGTGTCCCCGTCGAGCCGGAGGTATACAGCAAACAGGCTTCGTTTTCACTGGCGCTGGAAGGCGCTGAGGTATAGCGGGTGAAGTGCAGAGGGCTGGCACCGACTGTCGTCAAGAGTGCGTCTGGCTGCTCTGTTGAACTCAGACCTATGCTGCCACCTAACCTCGCATCATCAATGATGAATTGCAGCCTTTGCTGAGGGTAGCGACGATCAAGCGGAACAAACGAACAGCCGTTTAGCAATAGCGCAAAGATGGTCACAATATACTCATAGCTAAGCTCAAGTTGAACGCCGATACGCTGCCCGCGGGTGATGCCAGCGTGAGTCAGTGCCAGTCTCAGTTGCTGTACGTCGTCACTCAACTGACTATAGGGGTAGTGGGTACCATGGGTCACGACAGCAATTTGTTGGTCAAGGGATGCCCACACATTGCCCAGCGTTTCCAATACCGGCTCAGGACGATAAGCAGGCCCTTTTTTCGGTGCGTGTTCGCCAAGCGAATGAGGGGGACTCACTGTGAGGTCGACGGATTCGTTAAGCCTTTGAGTGAAGAGGGTGCAGATGCTGTCCACATATTCTGGGTAAAGAAAGTGCGGATTAAATTCAAATTCGATCTCGATGTGCTGATTGACGACAAAACAATGCGCAAACAGATCAAAACGCGCACTGACGGTCGGCAAAGGGAAAAACTGACTGTCACAGTGAGCGAGTGTTAACCCTCGGTCGTGCCCGGTATTTTGCAGGGCAATCCCAACTTGTAAGCGATCCAGATTGATTGAGGACTGATGCAGGTTCAGATGCTGTTGGATTTCATCAAGATAGGCTCCGGCATGACTCAGACAGTGCTGTAATGTCTGGTGGGCGGAGAGGGCATCGCTGTCACGCTGATAGCGAAAAGGAATGGTATTGACGAACATACCTATGGTGTCCGCAAAGCCTTCTCGATTGGCGGTGGGAATGGCTAAAACCACCTCTTCCAACGCAGAAAACTGACACAGGGCTTCGCCAAAGTGATGGGTTAACAGACTGAAAAGGCTAATTTTTTGTTCTTTAGCCTGAGCGAGTAACTTTTCACTCAGCTCACTTGGGAGTGAGACACGATGTGGGGGGATAAAAGACGATTGCGCGTCCGCCTGTGGCAGAGGTCGGGCGGCTTTGGGCAGCACGTCTGGTAAGCGACAATCAATCAGGTGCTGGCGCCAAAAAGCCAGATCGGCTTCCAGCGCGGACGAACAGCGCTGGTTAGCCATGGTTAGACAATACGCTTGATAGTCGTGCTGAACGGTGTCACTGAGCGGGTACCCCTTATGCAGACAATCATAATGATCACTGATGGCCTGCAGCAGCAGTTGGACCGACCAACCGTCCAAAATCAGATGGTTCGAGAACAGCAGTAAGATGTGCTGGCCGGGGCCAGTGGTCAGCAAACGCACACGCAGCATCGGCCCGTGGTGCAGATCGAATGGCGTGGCGATTTCTTGCTCGAACGTGGACCGCCAGTCTGAGTCACTCAGGGCCTGAAAATCCAGCGCATGCTGAACCGGTTCCAATTGGACTTCACCGTTGCGCTCGACAAACCGACAATTAAAGATGCCGTGCTGACTGACCGTATGTTGGCAGGCTGATTGGAAACGCTGATGATCGATGTCACCGCTCAGGGCATAGCCTAAGGCGATCACATTGTCTAATGGGCGCAACTGTTCAACGTACCAGAGACGGCGCTGAGCGGGGGAAATCGGCCAGGTTTTCTCCTGAGCTAATGACGTTGGCGAAGCCGCAGAGCGGTGGATGTCTAGTCGCTCAATCTGCGCTGTCAGGGCTTGAATACTCGGGTTGTCCAAAACCTGCTTGACGGTCAGTTTAATATTGAACTCTTCGTTCAACGCGTTGAGCAATTGGTAGATCTGTAATGAGTTTCCGCCTAGCTCAAAGAAACTGCGAGTGGTCGGAATGTCTGAGTCCTTGGTGTCCAGCACACTCTGATACAAGGCGTGTACCTTCTCTCCAATGGTACCCGTTGGCGCCAGCGGGCTTGAATCGTGAGACGCGCATGGATGAATGTGGTCTTCAATAGCCTCAATATCCAGTTTGCCGTTTCGTGTCAGAGGGATCGCGCTCAATAAGACAAGTCGCTCAGGGATCATGTAGGCGGGGAGCACTTCGGCAACGTCCTGACGTAACTGACGTTCTTGTTCGATGCTGTTGTCCGCGACTTCGATGTAGGCGACTAATCTTTCATTCAGTGTCGTCTTATCACAGCGCACATAGCACTGCTGAACAACCGTCTGCTGATGAAAGGCTTCTTCGACCTGAGTGAGATTGACACGCAGACCACGGACTTTGACTTCGTGATCCTTGCGGCTGACGAATTCTAAGTTCCCACACGGCAGCCGGCGCACCAGATCCCCGGTGCGGTAGTGTCGTTCGCCGTTATAAATAAAAAATTTGCGCTCGGTTTCATGTGGGCAGGTATAGCCTCGCGCTAAGCCAAGCCCTCGGGTGATCAACTCGCCGATCTGCCCGCCAGTGACGGCTTGGTTGTGCTCGTCGATGATGGCCACTTCCGTCCCTGTGATCGCGCGGCCGATAGGCACACTGGTGTGACTATCGCTGAGCCCGAAAATATCGAAGGTGGTGGTGAAGGTCGTGTTTTCGGTCGGGCCATAGCCATTGAGGAAGGTGTCTAGCTGACAGTGGTCGCTGCGCAGGAACTTGCGTACCAGATCAAGATTGAGCGCGTCGCCGCCGATCATCAGCGTCTTTAGTGTGGATAACGCTTGTGGGTGGCGCGTGACCAGGGTGTTGAACAGTGCCACGGTCAACCACAGGGTGCTGACATTACCGATGTTGATTTGTCGTTCAAACTGTTCAAAATCAAGCACATCCTGCTTCGCGATCACATAGATCTGCGCGCCATTAAGCAAGGGCAGCCAAATCTCAAGTGTCGAGGCGTCAAAGCCAATCGACGAACAGTGTGCGATGACGTCCTGAGTCTGACACGTGATGTTGTCACTATTGCTGACCAGACGAAGTACGCCTGCATGTTCGATTTCGACCCCTTTTGGCCGCCCCGTCGATCCAGACGTATACATGATATACGCCAGCGGCGCCGAGGCGGGCTCAATCTCGGGCGTGGTTGTCGTGTTGTGCTGGTGTAAATCGTCATAAATATAGACAGGCACAGGGGGTTGGCTGAGAGGGCGATCACTGATGATACAGGTCGCGCGACTGTCCTGGGCGATATACGTCAGTTGTGACTCCGAGAAACTATCGTCCACGGGCAGATAGGGACGCCCTGTTTTCAGGATGGCCAGCATGCTTACCACCGCAGCGACGCTACGGTGTATAGAAACCATCACGGGCTCAGAACCATGAGGGTGGTGATTGAGGATCGCATTGGCGACTCGGTTGGCGGCGGCATCCAACTCGCCGTAGCTGAGTTGCTGTTCGCCATCTGCGATGGCGATATCGTGGTAATGGCGTTGAACGACGTCAGCGAACTGGTGATGAATAAGATGCCTGTCACGATTGTACATGGTGGTCCCCAAAGAAATTAACGAGTTCTAAATATTCGACTAAGTGCTGGATAAATTGCTCAGGTTGCGGGAAGTTCAGCCCTTTAGCCTGCAATAACGCGTGCGTGTTATCGACGATGACATTGCCATAATCTGGAGCAATGATGTCGTCATCCGAGTTGTCGCTGAGGTAATAGGACAGGATGGGGTACAAGGCGTTATTGTGATCGGCATTGTGGGTCGCTTGTTGTCGCCATTCAGGCAGAGAGACCCCTTCTATTTGGTATCCTCGCGCCGCCAGGTGGTGAAACAGGTCATTCATTTGGGCCACGTAAGGGGTGGGCAGGTTGTAGACCTTGTTTTGATTGGCCAGACAGATGGTGACAATCAGTTCTGACATGAAATCAACGGGCGTGATGTTAATTTCATTGTCGATGACAGGGTAGCAGCCAAGCTGAAGACAGCCTTTCACATACAGCCAGATATGATCGTTGTCGGCATTGAAGGTCCCATGTAATGAATGACCCACAAGGCTTGAAGGACGGACGACATTGACCGAGAAGCCGCGTTCCATTGCTTGCTCTAGCAAGACTTCCGTTGCCCATTTGGAGCGCGCGTACCCATTAAGGTGCTTAGCGGGTTGGATTGCCCGAGTTGGCAACGACTCCACATAGTGGTTGTGACGGTCGAGTTCTGACACACAGGCCAGAGTCGACACAAAGTGAATATGCTTGTGGCGACACTCGGCGGCGAGCTCAAGGACGGAAAGCATGCTTAAGGTGTTGCTGGCTTTGAGTGTCGCGTAGTCGAGGATGTGGTTGACGTGAGCGGCGTTGTGCAGCACATCGGTGATTTCCTGACTGAGTTGCTCGTAGCAGGAAGGGGCCAATCCCAACTTTGGCTCAGCGACATTACCGCACACTACGCGGAGTTTTGTGCTGTCGGTGTCAGGGGCAAAGCGCTCCAACTGAGCGAGCATACGTTGCATCGCGTGAGTGTTATCTTCGGCTCGGACCAACGCCACCACGTGAGTGACATCGGGTCGGTGTAAGAGCTGGGCGACCAAGTTAACACCGAGTAGCCCCGTGGCTCCTGTCACCAGAAAGACGCGATCGTCGGTCTCGGCTGGAGCCGACACTGGCCAGAGATCGGCGCGAAGACGTAAGTCATCGTAGTGCTCGGATTCGGACTCGCAGTGACGCCCACAAATCAAATCCGCCAGATGATTTATGGTCGGGGCGTCAATGAACTCACTGAGAGAAACAGTAAAGTCGAGGGCTTGCTTGACGCGTTTTGCCAACTGGGTGAAGACCAATGAATCTCCGCCGCACTCGAAGAAATGGCTATCGCCTGTCACATCAGTGCTGTCCAAGAGCTCCTCAAACAGAGAGGTCAGAGTGCTTACCACGGCACCGCGATCTCGCTGGACGGAGGACGAAGCGGCCAGCAGATCAATGGTATGACTCAGGGTCGGCTCATTCATAAAGGCATGAAGCGGCAGCGTCATTGCGAGTTGAGAGCGGATTTCGGCGACCAGCGTAGAGAAAACCACCGACTCTCCGCCCATGTCAAAGAAATTGCGATTAGGCTCAATGTGGTCGACACCAAGCAGGTGGCAAAAAATGTCGGTGACCTTGCGCTCGATCGTTTCCCTCGAGAGGGCATTGGTTGAGGCGTCTGGGTTAGCCACCGCATGAGAGGCCCATTCCGAGAGGCGAGGATAGATATCATGGGTTGAGGCAACGCAATGTGATAGAGAGAGATGATCAAACACCCAGGAGAACGCGTTATCACAGTCCTGATGATTGATGGCTAATGCTTTGATTTCCGGCGAGAGTGTTGGGTCATCTTGGAGGTCCCAACCATCCCAGGAGATACTCATCCAACGCGTTGGTTGGTGCGAGCGAGTGACGACAAAGTCGTTCATAAACTGGTTGGCATAGGCATAAACACCAAGATTAAAGCCGCCGAGTTGGGTGGAAATCGAAGACATTAACAGGCAAAAGTCTGGTTGATACATATCACACAGCGATGCCAGAGCCAGAGTACCGTCGACTTTGGCCTGATAGTGTTGAGCGATCGTCGACGTGGCGCTAGAGAATACGGGGTTGAGCCCCTCCAAGGCGGTGTAGGCAGCACAGTGAATGACACCACGCAGCGGTCCAAACTGATCATTGAACCCCGCCACTTTACTCATCAGTGTGGGGCCGTCTGCGACGTCAACTTTGGCATAATGCACGCGAGGTGAATCGAGCAGCGCCGAGAGTGCCTGACGGTTCTCTAGTGGGTTCGTCAGGGCTTGAGGCAGGTCTGAGAGTAAGGTGACGACCTGCGAGCCTGGCTTACGTCCAGTGAGCACGACCTCAAGCTGAGTGTGCTCGATAAGGTATCGGGCCCAGCTCAAGCCTATTTTGCCCAACCCTCCGGTGATCATCACATAGCCGTTGCGTTGCCAGACGTAGGGTTCGCAACTGGCCTGAACGGGAACCAACGTCTTATGCCAGACAGACTGTTCGTCGACATAAACAGATGAGGCATGTTGGGTGAGCGCATCTAGATCCGTGGTGAGGATCCGCTCGTCGTCGGGTTGATGACCGATGAGACGTACGGTGAGGTGTGGCGCTTCTTGCGCAATGACCGTGATTAAACTGCTGAGTGCGCGTTGGTAACACTCAGATAACTCGTGACTCATCGTTGGATGGGTGACTTGCACAAGGATATAGCAAGTCTTAATGTCATCGGCGGTCAAGCGTTCCAGTTGCACAAGAAAGGCAGATAACTGCGACGGAGTGATGTTCTCTCCGGCGTGAAAGCCGCGATAGATCAGCTGACCTTCACGTTGGTACCAGCCTGAGTAGTGTGCGACAGAAGACATTGAGCCTGCCGACCGCATTGGCCTAGGATGGCATAGCCAACTGTCTTGATAAAACCATTGGTCGACTGTGCGTTTAAGTCCAGAGTCTGAGGACACAGGGGCTGGGGACTGATAAAACTCAGTCTGGTTAAAGCCAGGCCCTGGCAGGTTGCACTTTTGCCATGTCAAAGGTGGCAGGGAAGCCCAGGCCATCGTTCCGCCAAGAGACCAGAATTGGCCAAGGAAGTCGGTTAAAGCAGGGGCGTCGAGTCGGTCTGGCACCTTGAGTAGCACCGTCGACAATTCCGCCTTATGCGCGATGAACATATTGGTCATCGAAGGACTGACGCCAATATCGGTCAATACACAGCGTGATGTATTTAACGCACGTAAGATGCCGGTCATCTGGACAGGCTGAAGCAGTTGCTCGATCCAGTATTCTGGGTTGGCGACGCGACGAAAAGCGACTTTTTTCCCTTTTAAGTTCGAGTAGAGATGGCCTTTCACTGAATGATAGGTGAGCGAAGTCAGGACCTCCCGTAACGGCGCCACGGCGCGGGAAAGCATCGGGTTGTGAAAGGCTTTATTGGTCTGGAGGATTTTGCAGCGAATCGCGTCTTTCTGCAGCCTGTCGGCTAATTGATGGACGGCTTGGGTTTCACCGGCCATGACCGTCATGTGTTCGCCATTGAACGCAGCAATGGTCAGCGTGCCTGATAAATACTGACGGGCACGGGCTTCGCCGGCGAAGATCGCGATCATCGCCCCCTCGTCACACGCTTGGATATGAGACGCTCGGCAGGCTATTAAACGCACCGCATCCTCCAGCGACCAAAGTCCAGCAATCGCAGCCGCTATCCACTCGCCAAGGCTGTGGCCAATGTAAGACTGGAACGAGACCCCTTGTTGTTTCAGTGTATGGGCCAGAGCGTATTGGATGGAAAACAGGATCGGTTGGGCGTATAGAGTCATCCGAGACTGCAGATCGGGGTCATAGTCAGGCTCCAGGGCGACGCGTTTAAGGTCCGCTGGCATACCGGGCTCACGCTCAAACAACGCGATGCACTGATCAAAGAGTTCGCGAAAGCGTGTACAGTGTTCGTACCTGCTCAGTGCCGCGCCCTGAATGGCGGCGCCTTGACCTTCGACCACCAGAACCGACTCTGGGTGAGAGATCGCGTGTACGACCTCCCGGCTCGGTGCTCTCAATGACTGGATAAGTTGTGGCACGGAGTCGGCGACATGATAGCGACGGTAAGGTTCATCGAGTCGACACTGTCTTTGGGTGCCTGTGATATCGGCGATAGTCGCCTCAGGATGGCATTCGAGCCAGTCGGCCAGCTTCAGCTCCTGGGTGGCCAGAGTACTATTGTGACGGCTGCTCAGTGGCACAATATAAGGCTCAGCCTGAAGTAGGGGCTGGGGCTGGCGTGTGTCTGGTGAGGCCGACAGGATCACGTGACAGTTGGTGCCCCCCATGCCAAATGAACTGACGGCCGCGTTTTGTTGCTGAGCCGGGTAAGCTGCGTTACTGGTCGGAACATAGAAGGGTTTCTCCTCCATCCTGAGTTCGGGATTGTAGGCT
>Ga0209379_10000075_pt1 | contig 138361 bp, 102 predicted proteins | sample tdDd001_FD_187124 | JGI IMG/M metagenome (GOLD analysis project Ga0209379, IMG submission 187124) | Marine sediment microbial communities from the Atlantic coast under amendment with organic carbon and nitrate - tdDd00.1 (SPAdes)... | ecosystem: Environmental > Aquatic > Marine > Coastal >...
CCTAATACCAATAAGACCCAATCGAAGTTTTGAAAGGCATAAGGATAAGTACAGAAATAGAGTTATGCCAAAGGTCACTAAAAACCAACGTGATGCATTGTGAAGTGACCTTAACTTAATGACATTGAGCTCGCACTAGCAGGGGGAGTCTAAATCAATACATGCATTATGACAAAAAAAGCCAAGGTTTTACTAATATCAATACTAATTCTGTTTACTATATCATGGACTTATAACAGAATATATAGACATAAGGTAAGAATACTTGCCAAAATTGATAAGGTTGACTGGCTTCATATTGGTAGAGGATATTATAAGCAAAGAGTATATTACCAATACTATTTTAAAGGACAAATCTATCAGTCAAATTTTAAAGCAGGAAGCACTAAAGGAAGAATGCATGAAAAATCAAAGATTATTATTGAAATTGATACGATTAGACCTGAAAGAAGCAAATATATTGGAAAACCAAGAACTAGAAATAATACATTAATTGATTTTTATGATGAAATATATGATTAAAAGTATTGTTCTTGTTGCAAGTTTGTTTGACAAAGCCCTAATTCCCCTATCTAACCTAAACTTGCAGCTCATATCCTACAAAAGCAATATCAAACAAATCCAGTATTAAAAATTACAAAGGCAGCAGTTGATTGCAATTTCTGCTAGTATACTTACAAGCTAATCGCAAGCCCAATTACAAGTTTTAAATCCTTATGCACCCAAGGTGAAAATATCAGATGATATTCAGAGAAATATCAATTAATATAAAAATAAATATCAATTGATATTATAAAATATATCAATTGATATAAGTACTATGAGTCCTACGATACCAAAAGCTTGTAAGGCATTGTCTAGTGAGTCTGAAAGGGTAGGCTGTAACAGGACATCACCTCCCTGTGATGCTGGTAACGAACCACAATGCGAAAGCGGGCTTCACCGGCAGGCATATCTTCAGGAAGTAAAACCATAAGACTGGAAGCATTTTCATTGCTGATCATTTGAAGCTTTACTTCTTCCTCTTTGCTTTGAAGATACACTCCAACCTGCTCATCATCTTTGGGAAATCGAAAGTTGATACCATTAATTTCCACAACTCGTAATGCATTTAATTCCTTTAATTCTTCGTTTGTATGTTTGTTAATCAGTTGACGGATAGATGGTCTTTTGGGGCTTTTGTGTGTTTTTTGAAGCTTGATGTCTTGGGGTAAATCCTTTAATGATTTGCCAGGAGAAGTTGTAAAACACAATTGGTGTCGATTGGGATGAAAATAATCACTGGAATTGAGAAACTGTCCCCTAATGCTAGGTTTTATTTTCACAAAAGGCAGATTCACAGTAAAGCCTTCCTTAAGAGAATTTTCGATTGCATGGTTCAGCTCTATGAGAACTCCTTTAGCTTCGGATCTTGTTATGCCTGAACCAGGAAAGCAAATGCGATCTACAATACCATCAAGATCTACACTTCCGCGACTTTGAACCTTGGCAAGGTAACTATTCTTTAATCCGGTTTTAAGTTTGTTAGGGTTAAGAGCATATTTTACAGTCATAATTTCAGGATTTATCCGATTTACTGATAAAGATAAAAGAATTATTGTTTGATACCAATGGGAATTTATCTGATGTTAGTGTAAACTACAAGAGGCTGTTTGAATATGGAGTTGGGAGAGGAGAAAATGGTTAAAACCCATATGAGTCCTCATGAGCATATGTTATGAATGTGAACAGTTAAAAATAGCAGGGATGATTTTGCTTCGATTTTGCAGGATCTACATAATGGCAAGAAAGATAGGAAGATAGCGCTAAGTGATGAGCTCAAAACCCCCTTGGTCGGCAATAATAAACTCCTCATTATTGTTGATTCAACCACTTTCAAAGCATCAATATTTTCCAGATGCTCAGTTTTTTTATCCAATTTGCAGCTACAGTTAAGTGTTAGATTTAGATGCGTTATTTTACTAAAAACAACATGCTGTTATGGCCTAAGTTGGTAGCTGGGCTATAAAATGAAGTATTGGTGAAAAGGGCAATAAAAGAGATATTTATTGTTCTTCTCACTTTTCTTTTAATAGGAAAGATTGTTACATCATGATAAAGACATTTGGGAAGAGAGTGAGTAAAGGAATTTATATTGGCCTGTTATTTTGGTTCTTGATTGCTCACATGCCGAGTGCAGGGGCGCAAGGCAAATCATCAAACGCAAAGCCGAACTTTATATTTATACTGGTAGATGACCTGGGATGGGCCGATTTGGCCTGCTATGGATCGGATTTTTATGAGACGCCAAACCTCGATAATCTCGCAGCTGAGGGAGTACGTTTTAGCAATGCCTATGCATCGAGCCCGGTATGTTCTCCAAGCAGGGCAAGTATTTTAACGGGGAAATATCCTGCCCGTCTCGATCTTACCGATTGGATACCGGGAAGGCAGGCTACACATCGGCCAGGTAAAGGGCAAAAGCTAATGTGCCAGGATTTTGCTGAAGAAATGAAACTGGAGGAATACAGCATTGCAGAAGCCTTAAAAGATCATGATTACCATACTTTTTTTGCAGGCAAATGGCACATTGGAGAGGATTCGATTTATTGGCCCGAGCACCAGGGCTTCGATATGAATAAGGGGGGATGGAAAGCCGGATCGCCCAAAGGAGGATATTTTAGTCCCTATGTAAACCCTCGTTTAAAATGCGGGCCCGATGGGGAATACCTTACCGATAGATTAACCAATGAAGCCATCCACTTTTTGAATGAAAGCAAAGAGCAGCCCTTCTTTTTGTATCTGTCCTATTACACGGTTCACAACCCATTGAATGCAAAGCCTGAAACCATTGAAAAGTATCGCAAAAAGGCGAGCAAACTTAAAGCACCTCAGAAAGAAAAATTTGTAGACCGATCGGAATGGAAGCAGGTATTGGGAAAAGGAAATTTTAGAGAGCGAATGGTTCAGGATCATGCGGTTTATGCAGCCATGATTGAGCATATGGATGAGAATGTTGGCAGACTGCTGCAGGAAGTAAAGGACTTGAAATTGGATGAGAATACCATAGTAATTTTCACATCGGATAATGGAGGCTTGTCCACATCCGAAGGTTCTCCCACATCCAATCTGCCTTTGCGTGCCGGGAAAGGCTGGTTGTACGAGGGCGGCATTCGTGAACCATTGATTATCAGATGGCCAGGTGTGGGCAAGGGTGGAAGTGTGAACCACACACCTGTGATCAATACCGATTTTTATCCAAGCATTTTGGAAATGGCCGGAATTCAAGCAATTCCTCAGCAGCATAACGATGGACTAAGCCTGGTTTCCATCCTGAAAGGAGATGAGAAATTTTCTCGTGATGAGCTGTATTGGCACTATCCGCATTACTCGAACCAGGGAGGTTGTCCGGCAGGAGCAGTACGAAAGGGAAAATACAAGTTGATTGAGTTTTATGAGGATATGCAGGTAGAATTGTATGATCTGGAAACTGATATTGGTGAGCAATCAGATTTGTCTGGTAAAAAACCGCAGCTGGTGAAAGATTTAAGAAAGAAATTAAAGGATTGGCGCAAGTCGGTGAAGGCTAAAATGCCACATCAGAATCCTAATTATCAACCATAGAGAATATCAAATGTAAGGGGAAGGATGTTTTGTTTGAAAAAGGATTGCATTTGTTTGAATTTTGGCTCGAAGCCAATAGGTTTGGAAGGGGTTGTTTCTTGTTGCGAAGGAGACAACCACTTTTTGTTACAGCCAATTTGAAATAAGGATGAATTGTATAAATTGGTATCCTCTGTAAGCTTTGTTATTATTAAAAGTATTAATTTGAACCCATAACCAAAATTCTCTTACCCATTGGAGAATACAGACCGAAAATACGTGAAACTATGAGAGCATTTCTTTTCTTACTATTGTTGTTGATTGCTGAACAGCTTCGTTGCGAAAACGAGGTGGTTCGATATTTAACTGTGGAAGATGGGCTAACTCAGAATGAGATTACCGGAATTGTTCACGACTCAAAGGGCTTTATGTGGTTTGCCACGCGTGGTGGTTTAAATCGTTACGATGGCTATGAGATCGTACAGTTTAAACCCAGAGTTGGAGACCCCAACAGCATATCAAATCCTTCTATCGAATGTTTGTATGAAGATTCGAAGGGGAGATTTTGGATAGGAACAAAATCAGGAGGTGTGGATATGTATGATCCCACCAGTGGGAAATTCAGGCATTTTAGAAACGATAGTTTGTCAAAGCCTCAAATTGGGGACAATCGCATTGTTTCCATTTTTGAGCAAAGCAATGGGAACATTTGGTTTGGAGGCTGGACTGGAGGAATAAGCATCTGGAATTCGCAGACCGATTCAATTCAGTATCATTTTCAGAACCATAAGATTTCGGCCATAAAAAGTGATGATGCAGGGAACATATGGATAGGAACCAATCGGGGAGTATATCAATATAAGATAGAAGAGGAGAGGTTTGAGAAGCTCAAAATGGGTGCACATAACCGATCGGATATTAATGATCTGGTAATTGATTCGAAGAGAAATGTACTTTGGATTACTGCCTGGGATAAGGGCTTGATAAGGCACGACTTAAATAGTGGGAAAACGAAGGGATATTTGCCCGGCGGTGATTCTGAATTGAAGAAAAGGTTCAATCGAAATTCCTATTCCATACTCCTTGATTCCAAGGGAATGGTGCACATGGGAACATGGGGAGGCGGTCTGTTTCGCTTCGATCCCGATTCGGAACAGTTTAGCAAACAAGTTCTGAAACCTCAGATGCTTGGTGAGTTGAATACCGATTACGATATTGTTCTTAAGATTATAGAGGATAAAACGGGTACCATTTGGGTAGGTACCGATGGTGGAGGGGTATGTCGTTTGAGTGAGCAGCCTCCTTTTCAGGGGATTTCGGTGTACAATGAAAGAAGAACAGGCATTGAAAATTACCACATGCTGTCCTTGCTGGAAGATAAAAGCGGAAAGCTATGGCTGGGCACCAAAGGGGGTGGACTTTACCTGTCGAATGACAGGAATAATTTTATAGAGATTAAGCCCAATGATCCTAAGAATGTTGGTCCTGATTACAAGGTGATCAAGTGCATGTGGGAGACTGCAGATGGAAAAATGTGGGTAGGAAGTAATTTTGGTTTGCATGAGATCATAAGCAGAAATGGAAATTACTACTTGTCCAATTACGCCGAAACAGCAAATCTGCAAATCAGAAAAATCTTATCCATACATGAAAAAGATGGCCTTTTAATGCTGGGAACACAGCAGCAAGGCTTATGGGTTGGAGAAAAACTAAATACCAACGAGGAAAATTGGAAGCAGTATTCTACAGGCGTAAACTCTATTCTGCAGAATGAGAGAATTTCTTTTATCCGTACCGATAGTAAGAAGCGCACATGGATTGGAACCTACAAGGGAGTTTATTTTTTCGATGAGAAGCCAGGGAATTTTTCAGAGCTGAAGCTGGCAGAAAACAATCAGCTGAGTAGCGATATTATCTTGTGCTGGTGTCAGTTGGATGAGAAAACTTATTTGTTGGGTACTCCAAGCGGATTGAACCTTCTTTCTGAAGGAAACACAGGCGAATTTCAGGTAGAGCATTTCTATCAAAAGGAGGGTTTGCCCGATGACTATATTCACGCAATAGTATCAGATGAAAATAGGCATTTGTGGATTAGCACCAATAGCGGAATATCCAGATTTAACCCTGACAGCAAATCATTTAGCAATTACGATGTAAGTGATGGTTTGCAGGGGAGGAGTTTTTCAGAGGATTGTGCGTTTAAAAATTCCAGGGGAGAGATCTTTTTCGGAGGAGCAAGTGGGATCAACTATTTTCATCCGGAAAATATAAAAGACAATACTGTGCTACCCAATCCGGCCATTATTAGTTTGGAAATGCACAACAAAAGGGTAATGGCAGGTGAGGAGTTGCATGGCAGAAATATTCTTGATAAAAATATTAGTTATACCGAGGAGTTGGAATTGACTCACCGGGAAGGTGAGTTCTCACTGACTTTTGCTGCCCTGGCATACGATGCACCTGAACGAAATAAATATGCATATCGTCTTTTAAACTACGACAAAAGATGGAATTACTCAGGAAGCAACAGAACCGTTACATACAATCAGCTTAGGGCAGGAAAGTATGTGTTTGAAGTAAAGGCATCCAACAATCACAATGTCTGGAATGAGAAACCTGTGCGATTGCATATCAAAGTGATACCCGCTCCGTGGAAGTCGTGGTGGGCCATTGTAATCTATATCCTTATCGCTTTGGGACTGGTGGCATTAATCAGGTGGGTAGCGGTTCGTCAGAGCAGGATGGCTCATCGTCTGGAGATGGAGAGCATGAAGCTCGATCAGGTGAACGAGTTGAATGAAATGAAACTGCGATTCTTCACCAACATTTCCCACGAATTCCGTACGCCGCTGACACTGATTTTAGCTCCTGTTCAGGAACTTCTAAAGGGAGAGGACCTTCCATCTCTTGGACGAAAAAAGCTAAAGGTAATCGAACAGAACTCTAAAAAACTATTGGGGCTGGTAGGGCAATTGCTCGACTTTAGAAAAGCAGAAACCGGTAAAATGAAAATACTGGTTCGCAAACTCGACCTGATCAAATTCCTGAACCAGGAAATTAAAGCCTTTCGATCCTTGGCCGAAAGTAAGAATGTAGAGTTGTCTTTTGAACATGAAGTCAGTCAGCTGACCCTTTGGTTCGATCCTGAGAAAATTGGGATTGTTCTGAATAATCTGCTCTCCAATGCATTCAAGTATGTCTCGGAGGAAGGACATATTGCAGTAAAAGTGAAGCGGGAAGAAGAGAAAGTGAGTATACAGGTTTGCGACAATGGTCAGGGAATTCCTGAAAGCGATTTGAAACGAATTTTTGACCGCTTCTACCAGGTAGAAAGCAATTTGAATCGCTCAAGAGGTGGTTCCGGTATTGGCCTGGCCCTTTCGAAGAGGATCGTGGAATTGCACCAGGGAGTGCTTGCGGTAAGAAGTACCAGAAATGTGGAAACTGTATTTACCATAGAACTGCTGTTAGGGAAAGAGCAGTATGAAGAAAACCAGCTTGAAGTGATATCAGAAGTGCAAGAGCATATGGGAGAATTTGTGCAGCCTGCTGTAGATGTGCCTGCACCCAAAAGACAGGTGAAGAAAGAGAAGGGAGAAAGAGATGTCATTTTAATTGTAGAAGATCAGGAAGATATCAACAATTATATTTCGGATATGTTGGGAGAAGACTATGATGTCATTCAAAAATTTGATGGAATAGAGGGATATGCCAATGCCATGCAGAGCATACCTGATATCATTATTTCGGATGTGATGATGCCGGGAATGGATGGATTTGAGCTGTGTGAGAAGATTAAAAAAGAGGAAAGAACGGCTCATATTCCAATAATCCTGCTGACGGCAAAAACAGCCGATCAGTTTAAAATAAAAGGATTGACAACAGGTGCCGATGCATATCTGACGAAACCTTTCAATCCTGAAGAGTTAAAGACAAGAGTCTATTCCTTGCTGAAAAACAGGAAGATGTTGAAAGAATCTTTCAGCAAGAAAGTGAAATTGGAACCTACTGACATAGAAATCTCATCCTATGAGGAAGACTTCTTAAACAAAGCCGTACAAATTGTAGAAAAACAAATGCACGAAGCCGATTTTAATACAGAAGTACTGGCCTCTTCTCTAAACATGAGCAGCTCAACCCTGTATCGAAAATTAAAACAACTTACAGGGATGTCAACCAGTATTTTTATTAGAACGATTCGTTTAAAAAGAGCAGCTCAATTGTTGGCAGATCCACAAAAAACGATTGCAGAAATTTCGGTGCAGGTTGGTATTTCTGACTTGAAATATTTCCGCAAATGTTTTCGGGAATTATTTGGTAGTTCGCCATCTGACTATAGACAAGGTATTGAAAAACAATAGATAAGTATGATTGAGTGAAGGTTTAGCCCTTCGCACTTGCAATAAATAACCCCTTTAAAATAGATTGATTTCCCCCTTGTTGATGAAGTATTAGATTCTAAAAAGGGGCGTTTTTCAGAGATCTTGCAAGTAGAAATTATTTGTAAGGAAAATGAATAAATCAAACTCTTTTACAGGTCAGAAAAGTGAATCGAGAAAGCTTAAGGTGCTTAATATTATTGCGTACATCTTTTTGATCGCAATTCTGGCTGTAATCTTTATTGCAATTTTAATCTAATTACTAGTTATGAAAAAAACTATGCGAAAACTAAGTCTTCTGGTTGTAGTATTGTGTGCTTTTGTCTCTATGGTACATGCACAAACACTTACTGTGTCCGGGAAGGTTTCAGATCAATCCGGAGTAGGTTTGCCCGGAGTAAATGTCGTCATTAAAGGATTTACAAGTGGAACGGTTACCGATTTTGATGGCAATTATACCATTGAAGCGGAGAAAGGAAATGTTTTACTATTCAGTTTTATTGGATACAAAAGCAAGGAAGTAGTGTGTTCGACCGAATCAAAAATCGATGTTGTTCTCGAGGAAGAGACGATCGGTGTTGATGAGGTCGTTGTTGTGGGTTATGGAACCCAGAAAAAAGCGAATTTAACGGGTGCTGTTTCTTCAATGCGAATTGATGATGCGGTGAACCAACCTGTGACCAATACCACCCAGTTGTTGCAAGGAAAAATGACTGGTGTTCATTTAACTCAAGGTGGTGGACAACCTGGTAAGGATGCTGCAACCATTCATATTCGTGGTATTGCTACCAACGGAGAATCAGGACCATTGGTGTTGGTTGATGGAGTGGAAAGAAGCCTTGGAGATGTAGCTCCATCTGATATTGAAAGTATTTCTGTACTAAAGGATGCTGCTTCGGCGGCTATTTATGGTAGCCGTGCGGCAAATGGTGTAATTCTGATTACTACAAAAACGGGTGAAGTCGGTAAATTAAAGGTAAAATACAATGCCTACTACGGATGGCAGGAAGCTAGTGTACTTCCAAAGATCATGGATGCGGCAACCTATGCAGAATTGATTAATGAAGCTACGGGAGAAGTAAGATATTCAGAGGAAGAGATAGCGAAAATCAAAGATGGATCGGATCCTGATCGTTATTCTCAAACCAACTGGGCAAAAGAGATTTTTAGAACGAGTCCGGTAACCAACCATTACCTGTCATTTTCAGGAGGATCTGAAAAAACTTCCTATGTGTTCTCAATGAACTATATGGATCAGGAAGGGATCATGCTTGGCTCAAGTGCCAAACGATACAATATGAGAGCTAAAATTGACTCTCAAATTAAGAAGTGGTTGAAAATTGGTATTAACATCGATGGTAGTGTGAAAAATATCAAGTCTCCGCTTGATGATCTATCAGGAGATGGAGGTATCATGAGAAGAATTTATTTTGATACACCTGTTGCTCCGGTAAAATATTCAAATGGCGATTGGGCAGTACAAGATGGTAGTGAGGCTTTCTTTATTAAAAACGTAGTTTTCCGTTCTCAATTGGGGAAACATGAAGATGATCAGTACCGTTTGAATGCTAAGTTTTATGCGAATTTGAATTTGTTAAAAGGATTGGAGTTCAGAACCAATGTAGCTTATAGTTATTATAACGCTTTGGGAACTAAATTTTCTCCAACATTTTCTTTGAATGATTTGGAAGGAAATTCTGTTGTTTCCAATGACATTAATACCCTAAAAGATAATACTTCAACCTGGCACAGACTTTTGAATGAGAACATTTTAAAATACAATGTGGATTTCGATAAGCACTCCATTAATGCCTTATTAGGTCACTCTATTGAGACTTATCGCAAAGATGTCATGAACAGTCAGATTAGTGGATTTCCAAATAATGAAATTCATGAGTTAAATGCAGGTTCTATTGATCCAACAGTATCTGGTTCTGCACAGGAGTTGAAGCTACAATCTTTCTTCGGACGTGTAAACTATGCATACGATAGCAAATATCTGTTTGAAGCCAACCTTCGTATCGATAGTTCTTCAAGATTTGCTAAAGGAAACAGAACAGGTTACTTCCCATCATTCTCAGTGGGCTGGAGAGTTTCTGAAGAATCATTCCTTGCGGATGCTGAATTCCTGTCGAATTTAAAAGTGAGAGCCAGCTGGGGAAAACTGGGAAATCAAAACATTGGTAACTCATTCTATCCTTATGAGCAAACTTACAACCTGGGTCAGGATTATATTTTTACCGATGGAGCAAGTTTGGTTGGTGGTGCAGCCATTACAGGTTTAGCTAATAAAAATCTGAAATGGGAGAGTACAGAGACCTATGACCTTGGTGTTGATTTCGGTATTGGAAACAACTTCAGTATGTCTTTTGATTATTTCCATAAGAGAACCAATGATTTGCTGTTGAAGTTGCCTCAGCCTCTAAGTCTAGGTAGTGCGGCTCCTTATCAGAATGCCGGTGAAGCTGTAAACAAAGGTTGGGAAGTTTCTGGTGAATATCATGGTAAAACAGGTGATTTATCTTATTCGGTAGGATTTAACTTGTCGAGAATCCAAAATGAATGGACTGATTTGAAAGGAACTGAATTCTATCCAACCAACAGAATTCACAGAGAAGGAGAAGCCATGTTCTCTTACTACGGATGGCAGGCAACCGGAATTTTCCAAACGGATGAAGAGGTAGCCAATGCTGCAACACCTTCCAATAGTGCTGCTCCTGGCGATATCATCTACAAAGATGTGAGTGGACCTGATGGGGTACCTGATGGAAAGATTGATGACAATGACCGTGTAATTATTGGGAACCCGATTCCTGAATTTACCTACGGACTGAATGGTAGTTTAAACTATAAGGGAATTGATTTCGCCTTTTTGTTCCAGGGTGTGAAAAATGTGGATCGTTACGTAAGTGGAACAGGAAACCATGCCGGAAACGGTGACAGAGCCAACTGGACTCCTGATTGGGTAAATCGTTGGACAGCTGAAAATCCAAGTAGCAAATACCCACGCTTAGGTCATAACAGAGACAATGACAAACAATCATCTTACTGGGTGCAGGATGCTTCTTACCTAAGATTGAAGAACCTGGAAATTGGTTACACTTTCCCACAAGCCTTAAGCAAGAAAGCTGGAATCGAGAGATTAAGAATTTATATGAGTGGTCAGAACCTATTGACTTTTACCGATTACAAGAACTGGGATCCTGAGAAGGCTATTGGTAACATTAGAAGTGAATCTTACCCATTGGCTAAAACCTATACTTTGGGTGTTAATTTAACTTTTTAATTGAATTAAGGAATGTTGATTTTATGAGTGTGTAACTCATAGGATTCCTCCTTATAAAGGAGATAAACAGAAGAAAAAACCTTAATGATAAATTATAGACAGATGAAAATTAAGATATTATATTTATTCATGATACTTGGGATTGTGAGTGCGTGTTCCGATGATTTTATGGATACCTCCAACCCGAATCAAATTAGTGATGGCTCATTTTGGAGCAGTAAGAGTGATGCGGAATATGCACTAGCCGGTTGCTATGATGTATTACAGAGCAAGCCAATGTATGGTGGTGGCGTTTATAATTCAGGTATTAGAGATCATGATTGTTTGAGTGATAATTCCTATAACGTATGGGAATGGATGGGACTGGAACCTATTGCTGATGGAACTACAGATCCTACTCATTGGTTTTTACAGGGATTTTGGGAAAGTGCCTACAAGGGAATTGCCCGCTGTAACAATGTAATTGCCAATGTACCTACTATTGAAAGCATGAGCGAGGATGAGATCAACACCATCCTGGGTGAAGCGAAATTCTTAAGAGCATTGTATTATTTTAACCTTGCAAATGGATTTGGAGAAGTTCCCTTGATCCTGGAGCCTCAAACTGTTGAGACTGCATCAATCGCAAAAAGTACAGTTCGTGAGATTTATGATGCAATGATTGTGGATCTGACTTTTGCAGCCGATAAGCTTGGAGCAGCAGATTTTGGTCACGCCGATCAGGGTGCAGCATTAAGCTTGTTAGCTAAAGTATATCTATATGATGGAAAATTTACCGAGGCAGCAGCTACTGCTAAACAGGTTATGGATTTGGGAACTTATACTTTGTTTTCTGATTACAATACTTTGTTTACACCAACCAATGAAGTGAATTCTGAGGTGGTTTTCTCAGTAAGATTTGAGAGTGGTTTGGCTGATAATAATGGGGAAGCATTTTCCGGAACTTGGGCAAAAGTACCTCAGACACATCACCAGCCAATGCCGAATTTTGTTAATGATTTTTATTGCATTGATGGATTACCTATTGATCAGTCTCCATTGTACAATGCCAATGATAAAAAATTGAATCGTGATCCTCGTCTGGATGTATCCATAATATTCCCTGGAGAGGTTTGGATTGAAGGAGGTAGCCCATTGGCGAAAAAGAAAGTGAAGACTGGTTATGCCATGCACAAGTACATTCGCAATACTACCGAATATTTGTCTGATGGACCTCAGGATTTCTACGTGATAAGATATGCCGATGTATTGTTAATGCGTGCTGAAGCTTTAATTGAAAGTAATCAAATCAGTCAGGATATATATGATTTAATCAATGAAGTGAGAGAAAGAGTGAATATGCCACGAATCGAGGATGTTGAGGGAGCAGGTTTAAGCCAGGCAGAATTGAGAAACATCCTTCGTCATGAGCGTCGCGTGGAATTTGGATTGGAAGGAACCCGTTACTACGACTTAAAAAGATGGGGAACCCTTGAGGAAGCTACTGTTCGTGCAAATGCTGACAATATTGTGAACCATTTTATGGCATTTGAAGGGGATAAAACACTTTATTGGCCTCTTCCTCAGGTAGAAGTTGATAACAATAAGCTTCTTGATCAAAATCCAAACTGGTAAATCAACTAAGGATTTATTTGAGATAATTAGAAATAGAAGAACTTTTTGACTTGCTGTCCTATCTGAAAAGTCGGGGCAGCAAGCTTAAGGTGAAGTACATCCTTTTGCAGATAGCTTTGTGTTAAGACAAAGGGTTCTTTCTTAATTATTTAAAAAGAAAATCATATGCAAATTCAAAATATTCAGCAAAAAGTAAATGTCTTTTTGTGCCTGATTTTTATGGCAGGATTTTTTATGGCCTGCGATAGTAGTTCAGTAGAAGAAGAAATAATCACTGAAGAGGAAACTCCCGTAGAAGAAACACCTCCAGCTCCGGAAAATAAAAAAGGGACGTGTATGTCCTACAAAAATGCAACCTGGTCAACCCGGGTGTCACGATTAAAAGCGCATTGGCATTACTCATGGGGAAAAGATTTGAAACCCAATGAACCAGCGAATGTAGAATATGTGCCAATGTTTTGGGGCAAGAAAGTGGAAGATGAAACGATTGCCTATCTAAAGCAATTGAAAGAAGAGGGGAAAATAAAGCACATTCTTGGTTTTAACGAACCCGATGGCGAGGAGCAGGCTAATATGACTGTTGATGAAGCAATCGCCCTGTGGCCTAAACTGGAAGAAATTGGATTACCATTGGGAAGCCCGGCAACCGTTGGAAGTCCGGCTGGTAATGCATGGTTGAATGATTTTATGGCGAAAGCAGAGGCGCAGGGGCTTAGAGTCGATTTTGTTTGTATGCACAGTTACGGCGGATTGAATGTAGATGCCTTTATGGACAAGGTAAAAGAAGCTCATGAATTGTATGGCAAGCCAATCTGGATTACTGAATTTGCAGTGGGAGACTGGAATGCAACAACACCAGAGGAAAACAAGTACTCAGCTGATCAGGTTTTAAATTTTATGAAAGCAGTTCTTCCTAAACTTGAAGAGCTGGACTATGTACACCGATATGCATGGTACAATGCCAAAACAACTGATGCGCCATTAGCTTCATCTGTCCTGTTCGATGAAAATGATGAGTTAACTCCACTTGGAGAATACTATGCGAACTTTGATCCTAATACAGAGATTGGTCCGGGGGAAGATCCGGTTTCGGAAGAAGACCCAAATAACCTGATTACCAACGGAACCTTTGAAACAGGAGAATTTACTCCATGGCAAGGTTTTAAATCTGGAGTTGTAGGAGAAGCCACTACAGAAATGTATGAAGGTGTCTATTGTGGAAGAATACAAAATAACGATGGTTCCATGTTCCAGGTTATCACTCTGGAAGCAGGTAAAACTTATGAAATCAGCTTTTTTACCAAATGGTCAGAGGATACGGAACACACATTTGCCTTAAAATTAAAAGATGAGGCAGGTGAGAAAGCCATCTTGCACAGCCTTGATATTTCAAAAAGCATAGAGTGGACGGAAAATAAAACTGAATTTACTTGTCCTGATGATGTTAGCAAGGTGAAATTCCTTCTTTACAAAGGGAAAACAGACCCTGCAATGCCACCAATTTACCTTGACAATATTTTGGTGAAGGAGAAAATATAAAGTAGATGAATTACATGAAAAGAATCTGTTAATGGGGCTATTGACAGATTCTTTTCAAAGAACAACGATATGATGAAGAGTACAAAAATAGCTTTGATTTTGGGAATGATAATGGCATTGTTCTCATGTGCAGAAAAAGAGAATACCAATATTTATCCAGGAGAAGTTTGGAAGGATATCCAGGGAAATCCAATTAATGCACATGGTGGTGGCATATTGTTTCATGAGGGAACCTACTACTGGTATGGTGAAATGAAACAAGGTAAAACCTGGAGAGTTCCCTATTTAAAGTGGGAATGCTATAGATGTGATGCGGGAGGAGTGAATTGCTATTCTTCAAAAGATTTGGTGAACTGGAAACATGAAGGAGTGGCCTTGCCATCTGTAAAGGTCGATTCAACTCATGACTTACACACTTCAAAGGTGATTGAACGTCCGAAGGTAATCTACAATAGAAATACTGGAAAGTTCGTCATGTGGATGCACATTGATTCCGAAGATTACCAATATGCAAGGGCAGGAGTAGCCATTAGCGATCATCCGCAAGGGCCATTCACTTACCTGCAGAGTATGCGTCCCAATGGTGCCATGAGCCGTGATATGACTCTTTTTGTTGATGATGATGGAAAGGCGTATCACTTTTACTCTTCGGAAAAAAATAAGACCATGCATGTTAGCTTGTTAAATGATGACTTTACAGCTCCATCGGGTAAGTACAAAAGAATTTTGGAGAAGGAGTCACGAGAAGCTCCAGCTGTGTGGAAACACCAGGGTAAATATTACATGGTTTCATCAGGATGCACAGGTTGGTCGCCAAACCCGGCTCAAATTTCGATTTGCGATTCGGTAATGGGAGACTGGAAAACGGTATATGATCCATGCCTTGGAGAAAATGCCAACAAAACCTTTTTCTCTCAAAGCACCTATGTGCTGCCAAATCCATACAGAAAAGGAGAATACATTTACATGGGAGACCGTTGGAATAAAACCAACTTGGAAGACTCGAGATATGTATGGCTGCCATTAAGTTTTGAGAATGGTAAAGCCAAAATTGAATGGCACAAAGAGTGGAGTGTGAAATAGTTGGATTCCTCTGTACAGGAGTCACAAAAGAATTAAAAGAACGAATTAATCAGACTAAATAATGAATTTTCAAAATTCAATACTACTGGGATCAGCTTTGTTGGGAAGCATGGGCATCTCCTGTAAAACACAAAAGAAGAGTACAGACTCAAATCAACCAAATGTAATTGTTATTCTGGCTGATGATGCTGGTTATGCAGATTTTGGTTTTATGGGAAGTACCGATCTGGAAACACCCAATATTGATCGTTTGGCTCAGGATGGTGTGATTTTTACCGATGCGCACGTTTCAGCAACGGTATGTGCTCCTTCCAGGGCAGGTTTAATTACAGGAAGGTATCAGCAGCGATTCGGTGCTGAATGTAACATACCTCCGCACAATTTAGGAGTTGATACAAGCGAAGTGAGCATTGCTTCTGCCATGAAAAAGCAAGGGTATCATACTTCAGTATTCGGAAAATGGCACCTAGGAGAGCAACAAGAGTATCATCCCAATAGCAGGGGATTCGATGAGTTTTTTGGTTTTCTGGAAGGAAGTCGTTCCTATTTTCCTCATGAAATGAACGACAGACCCGGAGATCCGCATGAGATCCAGCACAATGGCAAGCATGTGGATTTTAATGGATACTTAACCGATGTTCTTGGAGAGAAAGCCATAGAGTATGTAGAGCAACAGAAAGACAATCCGTTTTTCATGTATCTTTCGTTTAATGCTGTTCACACTCCAATGCATGCTACCAAAGAAGATTTGAAAAGATACGAAGGACATCCACGACAAGATCTGGCTGCGATGACCTGGGCCATGGATAGAGCCATTGGAAAATTGGTGAACAAGTTAAAGAAAGAAAAGATCTATAATAATACACTGATTTTCTTTCTGAGCGACAATGGAGGAGCTCATAATAACCAGTCTTCTTGTCTTCCGCTAAAAGGTTGGAAAGGCAATAAGTTTGAAGGAGGACACCGTGTACCTTTTGTAATGAGTTGGCCTAAAAAAATAAAGGGAGGACAGAAATATCATGCTTTAACATCGGCGCTGGATATTTATGCAACGGCATTTGAAATTGCTGGTGGAGAAGGAAGCCCTGGAAAGAAACTGGATGGGGTTAACCTACTGCCTTACGTGACAGGGGAAAATGTAGATGCTCCTCATGAGAAATTATTCTGGAGAAAAGAAGGAATGGCTGCAACCCGTGAAGGCGATTGGAAGTTAATTAGAGTGGATGGCTATGGTTATCGCTTGTATAATTTGGATCGTGATCTGGGTGAAACCAAGGATTTACAGCTTGCAGAAAAAAGCCAAATGAATTCAATGAAAATGTCCCTCGAGAATTGGGAGGAAGGCTTAATGGCCCCTTTATGGACAGAAGATAAAAACTGGAACAGGGTAACCTTCGAAATTCATAAAGCACTTATGGAGAATAGAAAATCAACCATTCATTCACCAAGCGATTTGAATGTAGCAGAGCAAAAGTAAACCAATCACTATGCAAGGAAAAGTAATACTATATATCACTTTACTACTATTTGTTAGTAGTACATGTTTTGCAAAGAACTATTATGTAGATCCTGTGAAGGGTAATGATCAATATCTTGGTACTAATCCTTCGCTGCCATTTCAAAATTTAGAAAAGTTAACATCACTTCAAATTCATCCCGGAGACAGTATACTGCTGTCTTCGGGAGCTATTTTTTATGGCAGCCTGGAATTGAAAAATGTTAAGGGAAGGAAAAGTCAACCCATTGTAGTTTCCACCTATAATGCTGATGGTACAAATGCAGAAGAAAAGGCGCTGATTAAAGCTCATGGAAAATTAAATGGCATTTTATTGGAGAACTGCAGCTTTGTAGAGTTGGAAAATCTTCAAATAAGTGCGGAAGCTGATGGTATGCCGACTGTGAATAAGAATCAAATGTGTTGCGGCATATTAGTGAAAACAAGCAAGGTGGATCAATATGCTCATATCTACTTAAAGAATCTTCATGTAGAGAATGTTTTCTATGAGAAAAAAGGCTTCCAAAGAGGAGCCAAAGAGGTAAAAACCGCCAACGGATCACAAAACTATGGTTGGGGAATTCGTTTTATCAATACCCTTGAGGGGGCATCAATCGAGGACATAAAAGTTCAGGATTGTTTGGTGAAAAATGTAGCACATACGGGAATCAAGTTTACTAGTAAAACCTCCAAATATGGTTTGCGAAATATATCTGTCGAAAACAATAAGGTCATAGAAACGGGAGGTCCGGGCATTCAGATGTCTGGCTTGGAACATGTTATCGTTCGTAACAATATTGTAGACAAATCGGGAAGTTCGGATGATACCAGAAAATGGGGACGAGGCAGTGGCCTGTGGACCTGGGGATCCAATGATGTTTTAATTGAAAAAAATCGTTTTGTAAATGCCAATGGTCCGGGAGATTCTGCCGGAGCTCACATCGATTACAATTGCAGCAACATCGTTCTGCAATACAATTTTAGTGCAAATAACGCCGGGGGCTTTTGTGAGATTTTAGGGAACAATTACAATTGTGCTTACCGTTACAACATCAGTGTTAATGATGGGCATCGTGTTAAGGGAGAGAAGAATGCCTTTCAGGAAGGAAAGATCTTTTGGCTGAGTGGATACAATGGCAAAAGAAAACGTAAAGGCCCTTTTAATTCCTATTTTTATAACAATACCATTTTCGTAAAGAAGGGTATTCATGCCAAGATAGCCATCGATAAGGCTGCCTCTGGTGTACTCATTGCCAATAATATTTTCTGCATTCAGGGAGAAACAAGTGCTGTATTGGGAGATCAGTATAATCCTGAAAAAGCAGGGAAGTCTCAGATTAAAAATGTTGTTTTTCGAAATAATATGTATTTGAAAGCGGAGAATTGGCCCAGGGAGATTCCTATTCAGGATGAAAGCGCCATTTATGCAAATCCGAAATTTAAAAATCCGGGAGGAAGTCAAATCTCAGATTACCTGCCGATGAATTCTAAAAAATTGAAGAACAAAGGAATTCAAATTCAGAAGATACTGGGAGATACCATTGGTTTGCTTCAGGGATTGAAGTTAAATCATGATATATTAGGGAATAAAATTACTGGTATGCCCGATTTGGGAGCAATCGAAATAAAATAAGACCTAAGAGGAAACGAACATGTACACTTTATTTAGGAGTTCCAAATGGTTTTAAAATGAAAAGGTAAACAGATGAAGAAGATCTATAGCAATATATTAATGACTGGTACAGCTTTGATGGGAGGTTTGCTTTCCGGAAATGAAGCTGTTGCGCAGGAAAAGCCCAATGTGATCGTTATTTTGACAGATGATCAGGGCTTTGGAGATGTAGGGTTTAATGGTTGCAAAGACATACCAACTCCCAATATCGACAGGATTGCCAATAATGGAGTGAAATTTACAAATGGATGTGTGACCTATGCTGTGTGTGGGCCAAGCAGGGCCGGGATTATTACCGGACGCTACCAGGATCGTTTTGGTTTTGGAAGAAATCCTCTTTGTGCCCCACAGGATACTCTACAAGGATTACCTGCTACGGAAGAAACTCTGGCAAAGACACTTTCCCGCTCTGGTTACAAAAGCATGGCCTTGGGAAAATGGCATTTGGGAGCGCACAAATCGCAATATCCTTTGAAAAGGGGATTCGATGAGTTTTATGGATTTCTGAGTGGAGGGCATAAATACTTTCCTGAAAACTGGACCTTGAATGACATTACCGAGATAAAAGCTCAATTCGATGCCTACAATACTCGCTTGATGCGTGATAATGGCAGGGTGCATGAAACAGAATATCTTACTGATGCGCTCAGCAGAGAAGCGGTTTCTTTTATAGAACGAAGAAAGGAAGACCCATTTTTCATCTATTTGGCATACAATGCTCCTCATGCTCCTTTGCAGGCAAGTAAAAAATATTTGGATCGATTCTCTCACATCAAAAATAAAAAGAGAAGAATTTATGCAGCAATGGTTAGTGCCGTTGACGATGGTGTTGGCCTGGTTTTAGATAAGCTGGAAGAGCTGGGCTTAGATGACAATACCATTGTTTTCTTCTTGTCGGATAATGGTGGACCGGAAAGCAAAAATGGCTCAGATAATGGAGCATTGCGAGATGGAAAAGGGAGTTTGTATGAAGGCGGAATTCATGTTCCTTTTGCCATGCAGTGGCCAGGAAAAATTCCGGCAGGCATGGTCTACGAAAACACTGTTAGTTCTTTAGACATTTTTGCCACAGCGGTAGCTTTTGCAGGTGCCACTCCAAAGAACAAGTTGGATGGTGTGAATCTGATTCCCTATCTGAATGGGGAGAACAAGACGAAACCACATCCGCAGTTGTTCTGGCGAAAATACGATCAGAAAGATTTTGCCGTAAGATCTGGCGTTCACAAATTGGTGAAATACAAGTCGGCAGTGGAGGAGATCTACAATTTGGAGGATGATATCAGCGAAAGCAATCCTTTGGAACTTAGCGAAGAGAATCATTATTCAGATTTAAAAGAAAGCTATCAGAAGTGGGAAGCTGAAATGAAAGATCCTGTCTTCTTGGGCTTGATGCAGAATAAAAAGTACAGCAAGCTAAATCCTGAACGATTTAAAATGATTAGTCCTTTTAAACCGGATACTTTGGAAGCCAGAGCTCCTGAAGGATATGAGCTTTTGTGGGCCGATGAATTTGATAAGGATGGAAAACCTAATCCTAAATATTGGTCGTACGAAGAGGGATTTGTTCGCAATCAGGAGTTGCAATGGTACCAGGCTGATAATGCTAGTGTTGCTGAGGGGACACTTACGATTGAAGGCAGGCGAGAATCTGTAAAAAACAAGAAGTACAAAAAGAAGAGCAAGAACTGGCGTTACAACAGAAAACAGGCTGAATACACTTCTTCGTGCATCAAAACGAAAGATAAATTCACATTTCAGCATGGTATCGTTGAGGTTAGAGCGAAAATAGATTCTCAACTGGGAATGTGGCCAGCCATCTGGACCCTGGGAATCGATCAGAAATGGCCAGCTAATGGCGAAATTGATCTGATGGAGTTTTATCGCCACAATGGAGAGGCCAAGCTACTGGCCAATGCTGCCTGGGCCAATGAGGACGGGCAAGCTGTATGGGATTCAGAAAAACTTCCTTTTGCTGATTTTACGGCTCAGGAGAAGGACTGGGCAGATAAGTTCCACATTTGGAAAATGGAGTGGAACAGGGAGTACATTCGCCTTTACCTGGATGATGTTTTGCTGAATGAAATCGACCTGAAAAAATCAGTGAATGCCGATGCTTTCAATCCATTTCATCAGCCCCATTACATCTTGCTGAACCTGGCGATTGGAGGAAATGGAGGAGATCCTTCCCAGAGTAGTTTCCCGTCGCAATATGTGGTGGACTATGTAAGAGTTTATCAGAAAAAATAAAACCCGAATAAAAATATTGATGAAGGGGAAGGGAGATCATTTGGCAGGCACGCCTTGGTGCTTCATTTAAAACTCCTCTTCATTTACCAAAAGAAAAAGATACAAGCATGCAATCAACCTTAAAACGAGCAAGCTGGTTCATCATCATCTTGCTGATTACCACGAACATTTATGCCCAGCGACCGAACGACTGGGAAAATCCCCTGGTAACGGGCATTAACAAGTTACCCGCACGATCGACCATGTATTCTTTCGATAGCCAGGAAGATGCCTTGAAAGGAGTTAGAGAAACTTCGAACAGGCTTTTGTCCTTGAACGGGGAATGGAATTTTAAATTTACCCCTACACCTGAACAAGCGAGTACGGACTTTCAACTACAGGAAGTAGCAGGCTGGGATAGAATTCAAGTGCCTTCAAATTGGGAATTGCAGGGCTATGGAACAGCCATCTATACCAATATCGTTTACCCATTTGTGGTGAATCCTCCGCTGATCGATCCTGCTGACAATCCGGTAGGATGCTACCAACGTAGTTTTAGCCTTCCCGAAAATTGGGATGGCATGAATGTGAAACTTCATTTTGGTGGGGTTAGCTCAGCCTTTTACGTGTGGGTGAATGGCGATTTTGTGGGCTACAGCCAGGGCAGTCGTTTGCCATCAGAATTTGACATTACCACCAAGCTCAAGAAAGGAAAGAACAATGTTTCGGTGAAAGTATTTCGCTGGTGCGACGGCTCCTACCTCGAAGATCAGGACCATTGGAGGTTGAGTGGCATACACAGGGAGGTGCTTTTACTGGCAGAACCTGCCTTGCACATTAATGATTTCTTTGTGCAAACCAGACTGGATGAGGAGTATGAGGATGCCAATTTGGAAATCAGACCCAATATTTATTGGGATGGGAGTACAGAACTGAAAGGCGCAAAACTGGAAGCAATGCTCTACGATGCTGATGAGAAGGCTGTTTTTGATGAGCCCCTTGAAGTATCGGTGGAGAAGATTGTGAACGAAAAGTATCCCCGTCTCGACAATGTGAAATTTGCCCTGATGGAAAAGAAGATTACCAATCCTTTGAAATGGACTGCTGAGACGCCCAATTTATATACACTGGTATTTGCCTTGAAAGATGCTGAGGGTAACCTGTTGGAAGCCAAGAGCACAAAAGTAGGATTTCGTTCTGTGGAGACTTCTCCGGAAGGGGAACTGCTTGTAAATGGAAAGTCAGTCTTGATGTATGGGGTAAACCGTCACGATCATCATCCGGTGCGTGGGAAAGCGGTGACAAGAAAAGACATGTTGGAAGAAATTCTTCTCATGAAACAGTTCAACATTAACGCCATAAGAACCTGTCATTATCCTAACGATCCTTACTTCTATGAATTGTGCGATCAATATGGCATCTATGTTATGGATGAAGCCAATTTGGAGACACATGGTCAGGGAGGATTGCTGTCTAACAAAGCACAGTGGAACCATGCCTATATGGAAAGAGCCATACGAATGGTGGAGCGTGATAAAAATCATCCGTCTATTATTTTCTGGTCGCTGGGAAATGAATCGGGCAGAGGCCCCAACCATGCTGCCATGGCCAGTTGGATACGCGACTTTGATATTACCAGACTGGTGCATTATGAGCCGGCCCAGGGAAATCATCACTTGAAAGGATACATTCCACCGGGAGAACCAAATTATCCGCATCACGACGATCGATTGGCGAATCCGAGAGACCTTGATTATGTGGATGTAGTGGGACGTTTCTATCCATCGCCACAATCGGCTTTGAAAATAGCTAATCAGAAGGGAGATTATCGTCCTGTAATCTTTAGTGAATATGCTCACTCCATGGGGAATTCTACCGGGAACTTCAAGGAGTTCTGGGAGGCCTTTAGAAGCCATAAACGTCTTGTTGGTGGTTATATTTGGGATTGGAGAGATCAGGGGCTGCTAAAGAAAAATGAAAATGGAGAAGCGTTTTTTGCCTATGGCGGTGATTTTGGTGATAAAATCAACTCCAGCAACTTCTGTATTAATGGCGTGGTAGATCCAAACTTACGCCCACATCCCGCTCTTTGGGAAGTGAAAAAAGCTTTTCAACCTGTAGAGATTGCCTGGAGTAACAGAAAGGAAAACACCATTCTACTTACCAACAGACATTTTTTTAAGACTCTGGATCATTGCGAATTGTATTACAGCCTGACAGAAGACGGTAAGGAAGTGAAAGCTGGGAAAGTGGAAATGGTATCTCTTCCTGCAGGAGAATCCGTAGCCTTAGAATTGCCTGTAAGCGAGCTGAAAAGAAAACAGGAGGGAGCCGAATATTTTGTGAGCCTTTCAGTCCGACTTAAAGAGGCTGCAAGCTGGGCTAAGGCAGGACATGAGATTGCCTCGGAGCAATTAGCACTGCAATGGAACGCCAAGGCGGTGAAAAATCTGGATCGAAAAGAGTTGAAGGCAATTAGCTATCAATGGAAAGATTCTCTTCTTCTGGTAAAAGGAGAAGATTTTAGCCTGGTAATGAATCAGCGTTCAGGAAGTTTGGATTCCTATATCTACAAGAAAGAAACATTGGTTCAGGAGAGTTCCTTGCAGCCAGAGTTTTGGCGTCCACAGACCGATAACGACAGAAGAGGGGCTAAAACACACAAGAAGCTGGCGGTTTGGAAGAAGGCTTCCCTGAATGCAAAACCTGAATCTTTTACGCTTGAACAGATTGGTGAAAGCGAAATAAAGGTGAGTGTGACTTTCCTTTTTGCAGATGGAAAGGCCAAATGGAAAGCTGACTATCGAATTTTTGGAAATGGTTTTGTGAAGGCGGAAATCCACATGGATGCTGACAGTAAATTACCTAACCTGCCTCGTATAGGGCAATCTTTGTCCATGCCAAGCTCCTTTAGTGAGATCAAATGGTTGGGACGAGGACCTTTTGAGAATTATTGCGATAGAAAATCGGCCTCGTTCATTGGATTGTACAATCAGAATCTGGAGAGTTTCATGGAGGAGTATGTTTACCCTCAGGAAAATGCCAACCGATCGGATGTGCGTTGGATGAGCTTTAGAAACAAGCAGAACAGTGGAATTCAGATTTTGGGAGAGCAAGACCTAAACATGAGTGCCCGCAAACACAATTGGCAACAGATTGAAGCTGCGATGCATTCTTATGAATTGCCTGCAACCAATTTTATTAGAGTGCAGATTGATGGACAACACATGGGTGTAGGCGGAAATGATTCCTGGAGCAAGAATGCCAGTCCGATAAAAAAATACCGCGTCAAAGCCGGAAAGTATGATTATTCATACTGGCTGAAACCCATGAATGCCAAATCAAAGGAAAGCAGAAGCAAAATCGAAAAATAAACAGTTATGTACTTGACAAAAATATTACGCTTAGGAGTCACCATTGTTACTGCACTATATGGCTCCATGGTATTTGGACAAAATAAAGCAGACCGTCCCAATATCATATATGTTTTGGCAGATGATTTAGGCTATGCCGATTTGGGATGTTTTGGTCAAAAAAAGATCGAAACCCCACATATCGACCGCATGGCAAAAGATGGAATCCTTCTGAGCAATCATTATGCAGGAACCACTGTTTGTGCCCCTTCAAGGTGTGCCTTGATGACGGGACTGCATACGGGTCATACCGATATTAGGGGAAATAAAGCGAATCAGCCGGAAGGTCAGTATCCCATATCAGCCGAAACCAGAACGGTAGCCGAATGTTTAAAAGAAGCTGGATACAAAACGGCATTAGTGGGAAAGTGGGGTCTTGGTTATCCTGGCTCTGAAGGCGATCCATTGAAAAAAGGTTTCGATCATTTCTATGGCTACAATTGCCAAAGACATGCACACACTCATTACCCTGATTATTTGTGGGAAAATGATATGCACATTGATATTCCGGAGAATAAAAATGGAAAGAGAAAAGTACACAGCCATGAACTACTAACCAATAATGCACTGGAATTTATTAGGCAGAATAAGGAAGAAGCATTTTTTCTTTACCTGTCATATGTTGTTCCCCATGCCGAACTAGCCGCTCCAAAGGAATTTATGGATCAGTACAAAGGAAAGTATCAGGAGACTCCTCATCCCGGAGGACATTACCATAAGCAAGATTCGCCCAAAGCTGCATATGCAGCAATGGTTTCGATGATGGATTCTGACGTGGGACGAATTAGATCACTTATCGAAAAAATGGGACTGGCAGAAAATACGATCATCATTTTTACCTCTGACAATGGGCCACATCTCGAATCTGGAAACGATCCTGATTTTTTCGATAGCAATGGGATATATAGAGGCTACAAGCGTGACCTTTACGAAGGAGGCATTCGTTCCCCTTTTGTGGCCTGGTGGCCAGGGAAAATCAAAGCGGGTACAAAGAGTGATCACATCAGTGCCTTTTGGGATTTCATGCCTACAGCCTGCGAACTGGCAGGAGTGGAGGCACCGGAAGGTCTGGATGGCATCTCCTATGTGCCGGCCCTCCTGGGACAGGAACAGGCTGAACACGATTACCTGTACTGGGAGTTTCATGAAAAAGCAGGCAAGCAAGCCATCCGCAAAGGGAAATGGAAAGCCCTGCGCCTGGGGGCCAAAAAGGATAAAAGTGCGGACATACAATTGTTCGATTTGTCCCTTGATCCTGGCGAGAAACAGAATGTAGCCGATCAGCATCCCAAGCTGGTCAAAGAGATGAAACATCTGTTTGCGAACTCACGAACCCCGGTAGAAGCTTTTCCTTTTGGCGATCAGTAAAGAATCAATTTTAAAAATATGAAAACCACCATTATAAACTCCCTTTTAATCGGGGGCAGTCTTCTGTCTGCTTCATTGCTGACGAGTACAAGTGCAGCAGGAAGCAGTCCAAAAGAAGATAAAAACTTGAAAAAACCCAATATCCTTTGGATTGTAGCTGATGATTTGGGAACCGATTTAGGATGCTATGGCAATCAGTCCGTTATAACCGAAAACCTGGATCGCCTGGCCGGAGAAGGAATCCTGTTCTCCAATTGTCATACGGTAACGGCAGTTTGTTCTCCCAGCAGGTCTGGTCTGATCACGGGAATGTACCCGGTAAGTATCAATTGCCATCAGCACAGAACCCGCAAGGAAGCCATGAAAAAGCTACCCAAAGGCATCAAAACCATTACCGAATATTTCGAAGAAGCTGGCTATTATACTTTTAATGGCAGTTGCGAAAAGCCCGGGAAACCTGGCAAAGAGGATTACAATTTCATTACTGATTATGAGATATATGATGGAGTGGATTGGCGTGAACGCAAAGAGGGACAGCCATTTTTTGGACAAATTCAAATTCATAAGCCACACCGCCCTTTCCGAAGAGATACCGCACGTCCTGTTGATCCTTCGGGGCTAAAAGTGCCACCTTACTGGCCCGATCATACTTTAATCAGGCAGGATATGGCTTTCTACCTGGAAACCGTTCAGTTGGTAGACAGGGAAGTAGGTAAGATTTTGGAACGATTGAAAAAGGATGGTCTGGAGGAGAATACCTATGTGTTTTTTGTGGGCGACCAGGGTAGTCCCATGGTGAGGCACAAGCAATTTCTGTATGATGGAGGAACCAATACCCCTCTCATTGTTCGATTTCCAAAGAAAGAGCATGCGAAGGAAGTTAGGGAGGAACTCATCAGTAACATCGATTTGGCAGCAACGGCTTTGCAGCTGGCAGGAATCAACATTCCCGCCTACATGCAGGGACAAAACTTCCTGGGAGCTCATAAACCGCGTACAGAAGTATTTAGCATGCGCGACAGAAGAGATGAAAGTGTGGATAGAATTCGTGCAGTTCGCACCGGACGATTCAAATACATCCGAAATTATTATCCAGAAATGCCGTACACACAATACAATGCCTATAAACGAAATCAATACCCTTGTTTGCCCTTAATGGAAGTCCTAAAGGAGGCGAAGCGCCTAAGTTCCGTACAGCTACAGTTTTTATCAGACTCGCGCCCCGAAGAGGAACTGTATGATTTATCAGCCGATCCGTATGAAATATATAACCTTGCCGAAGATGCAAGTTATAGGGGGATTAAACAGGAACTTAAAGAAAAACTGGAGCAATGGCTTGAGGAATGCGATCGGGCGACTTACCCCGAAGATCAAAGGGAGATTGATTATTGGAAAAAACAGATGGCAAAAATGGACTCCATTTGGAAAGTCAAAAAAAGATTGCCTCTTGCTCCAACAAACCAGGAGTATGTAAGCTGGTGGGAAAAAAAGTTTGAGAGCTTGTTCAAAAGCCAGGAATCAAAATAAAAAGAGTGATTATCAGAATAAATAAGAGGAAGAGAAATGAAAAAGATGATTAAGTTTCTATTGCCAGTATTAGTGACAGCTTGCCTAACGGCATGTCAGGCGAAAAGTAAAGGGAATGCTGAAGTGAATGAAAAACCGAATGTTGTAATCATATATCTTGATGATTTGGGATATGGAGATCTAAGTTCCTATGGTGCTACCGAAATCGCAACGCCCAATATCGATAATTTGGCCAATAATGGGGTGAGATTTACCAATGGATATGCATCTTCGGCAACCTGTACGCCTAGTAGATATGCTCTTCTTACGGGTACCTATCCCTGGCGAAATAAGGATGCTAAAATATTACCGGGGACTGCACCATTGTTAATTGGTACAGATCAGCCAACTCTGCCAAAAATGATGAAGGCCAATGGTTATCAGACGGCAGTGATTGGCAAATGGCATTTGGGTTTGGGAACGGGAGTCGTAAACTGGAACGAAAGGGTAACACCAGGACCCAACGAAGTGGGATTTGATGAATCATACATCATGGCTGCAACCCAGGATCGTGTCCCAACGGTTTATATCGACAATGGCCATGTGGCAGGTTTGGACCCAAATGATCCAATTGAAATTGACTATGATCACAACTTTGAAGGTCAGCCTACCGGAAAAGAAAATCCGGAGCTATTGAGCATGAAATGGCATCATGGCCACAACAGCAGTATTGTAAATGGAATTCCGAGAATTGGATTTATGAAGGGTGGCCAGTCGGCCAAATGGAGCGACATTGATATGGCTGATCATTTCTTGGAGAAGGTGAAAGACTATGTAAAAACACATAAGGATAAACCATTTTTCCTTTATTATGCAATGCAACAGCCACATGTTCCAAGAACGCCACATCCTCGCTTTGTTGGCAAATCGGGAATGGGACCAAGAGGAGATGTAATTCTGGAAGCAGACTGGTGTATTGGAGAGTTTATGAAAACCATGAAGGAGGAAGGTTTGCTGGACAATACCTTAATTGTATTTTCGAGTGACAACGGACCTGTATTGAATGATGGATATTATGACGATGCGGTAGAAAAATTAGGAAAGCACAAGCCAACGGGAACTTTGCGTGGAGGAAAATACAGCTTGTTCGAGGCAGGAACACGAGTACCTTTTATTACCTATTGGAAGGGGAAAATTCAATCACAGGAATCTGATGCTTTGGTTTGTCAGATGGACTTAATGAAGTCGATAGCCAGTTTAATTGGTGCAGAAGCTCCCAAAACGGACAGTGAAAATGTCTTGCCGGCATTAATGGGAGAAAGCAATACGGGCAGAGAGAGCTTGATTATTGAAGCGACTAGCCGAACGGCATTAAGAAAAGGAGATTGGTTGATGATTCCACCCTACAATGGACCTGCTGTTTCCAAACAAGTGAATATCGAATTGGGGAATTCCAAAGAATTTCAATTGTACAATTTGAAGGAGGACATTGCACAGCAAAAGAATTTGGCAGCATCTAATCCTGCAAAATTGAAGGAAATGTATGATGATTTTATTGCTGTGCGAGGTGTGAAATATAAAAAAACGCAAAAACTTAAATTGAAATAAAGAAGGATCGATATCACAATTGCTCACGGACTGAATGGAAATACTTGTTTAAAAGTAAAGTTTGTGAGCCAAATTGCTGGTTTTATAAAGTGCACCTGTAAGTCAATGGATTTGCAGGTGTTTTTTTATGCAGATAGAGGGAGGTAAAGTTGGAAGGATAAAAGCACTGCCGGAGTGGTTCATCACATACGATACAATTCATGTTTTCTTGTGCTAAAAGGTTATCGGGATAACTAAATATGTGTTTAGTTATTCATCCCCGATAGCGCGAGCTCATAATTCGTGTTCTATGTATGCAGAAATAGCAAATCATCTCTCGGAGATTTCTAATTTTCATGCAATTTGCTTTTCAAGTCCTACAATAGAAAATACAATAATGCACAAAAGTGAGCATCTTAATGAAAGAAGTTTATCAATAATTAATTCAAGATCGAGCCAAACGAATAGATTTAATAATGAAATAGGAAATAAGGCATTCACTCCTTGGGCCTCAGCAAAAATTTCGCCAGGGCTTTCTTCCGAATTTTCGGGATTGCTTGTTCCGCTAGAACTCAAAAATTAGGTTCATGCATCAAACCAGTAGCTACTCAAGCAACAGGCATTTGTCAGTGAATTCGGCCTTGCTTTAACTGGGCTGTTTGTTTTTCTCAGGGTTTCACTCAAGCTGAGGCTCCGAATTAATATCCTTCTTAGCACAATAATCGATCAGGTTTCCGTATCGTTTTATAGCGAGCAGAAATACAAGAATTGTATCGCTTAGATGAGTCCAGCTTATTTTGTGGTGTAGAAATAAATCTAAATTTTATCAAGAGAATTTAGACTAAAGGGGAGGGGGTGTTGCTGTGTGAAAATAATTTTGATTATAGAAAAATAATTTGTGTATCTTGAGATTATCGAATCAATTCCAAAGAATCAGAATTTTGGATTGATTAAAAAAAACTCCATATTGTTGTTTATCAATGTAAATACAATATATAATTTGACATCATACAATCCATAACGTTTATTTATGAACCATACCATTTACAGTATCATAACGGGCACGGGAAGTTATATCCCATCGCGGTGTATCAAGAACAAGGACTTTCTCGATTGCGAGTTTTATGAAGAAAAGGGAGATAAAGTCGATAAATCGAATCATGAAATAATTGAAAAATTTCAGGAGATTACCACGATAAGGGAAAGGCGTCATGTGTCGGATAATGTTCTTACTTCTGATATCGCTTATGAAGCAGCTGTAAAGGCCCTGGAGTCGGCAAAGGTTGATGGGGAGGAGTTGGATTACATCATTGTCGCTCATAATTTTGGAGATATTAAAAGTGACAGTAAGGCTTTGGATATTGTTCCTAGTTTAGCTGCAAGAGTAAAGCACAAATTGGGTATCAAGAACCCTAATACAATTGCTTACGATTTGACTTTTGGTTGTCCAGGATGGATTCAAGCAGTTATTCAAGCCGATTATTACATAAAATCGGGAGATGCACAAAGGGCTCTGGTTATTGGAGCGGATGTATTGTCCCGAGTTTCTGATCCTCACGACCGTGACAGTATGTTGTATGCTGATGGTGCTGGAGCCATTGTATTGGAAGGTAAAAGCAGTGAATGTCCGGTAGGAATTCTTGCACACAAAATGCGTTCAGACACTTTGGTTTACTCTAAAATGTTGTATATGGGCAGCTCATCCAATCCTCATGTCAAAAACGCTAGCAATCATTTCCTAAAAATGAATGGCCGAAAATTGTACCAGTATGCACTCGAGCATGTGCCGCAAGCCATTCGAGACTGCCTGGAAAAGAGCAATACTCACTTGAGTGAAATTTCCAAAGTCTTAATTCATCAGGCCAACGGAAAAATGGATGAAGCAATACTAAAAAGGCTATATCGTTTATACAAAATAAACAATATCCCACAGGGAGTTATGCCGATGACCATTGATTGGTTGGGCAATTCATCTGTAGCAACCATCCCGACATTGTACGATCTAATTCTAAAAGGGAAATTGGGAGCTTGCGCTGTAAATGAAGGGGAAAAGCTTGTTTTTGCATCGGTTGGTGCTGGAATGAATATTAATGCTTTTGTATACAAGGTGCAATAATTTTAAAATTGCTTGCTAAGCATAGCCAATACAAACAGTTACAATCTTGTTTATGTTATAACAGAGCCTTTGGCAGTAGTGATTTTAAAGAATATGTTTTTATCCTAAAGCATTGTATGCTGAATTTTAAAATGAAATATGAAAGAAAATAGAGACCTAAATTTAGCGGTGTTAATTGATGCCGATAATATTCCTTATTCTGCTATCAAAGGAATGCTTGATGAGATCACTAAATTTGGTGTTCCATCAATAAAAAGGATATATGGTGACTGGACAAAACCAACTGTTTCGGGTTGGAAGCCAGCTTTGCTTGAACATGCTATAACACCAATACAACAATACAGTTACACATCTGGAAAAAATGCTACAGATTCAGCGATGATTATTGATGCGATGGATATTTTGTATTCTGGCAAAGTTGGTGGATTTTGCATCGTGTCTAGTGATAGTGATTTCACCAGACTGGCAACTCGCTTGAGAGAGGCCGGAATGTTAGTAATTGGTATTGGAGAAAAAAAGACACCTAACCCATTTATAGTAGCTTGTGATAAATTTATTTACATAGAGATATTAAAAACCAAGACTAAAGAGAAGGAGAGCGAAGAAGATAAGGAATTAGAGAAAGAAGCATTTGATGCAATTACTGTAAAAGAGATAAAATTAATTGCTACAACAATTACTGACTTATCTGATGATGATGGATGGGCATTTTTAGGCGATGTTGGTAGCTTGTTGCAGAAGAAACAACCAAATTTCGACCCTAGAAACTATGGATTTCAAAAGTTAACCCCATTAATAAAATCAACAGGTAAATTTATAATAGAGCAACGAGATAGTCAGAAAAGAAAGAGCAAGTTGATCTTTGTGAGGAATAAATAAAAATATCTATTACAAAATAGACTAGAGGGGATAAGGCGTTCACTCCTCGGGCCTCGGCAAAAATTCCGCCAGGGCTTTCCAAAATCCTTTTGCCCATCTTCGCTGTTTTTCAACACTAGCTCTATAACTTTTAATATTGGGTCTCAATGGGCAAAAGGCATTTGTCAGAGAATTCACCCTTGCTTTAGCTGGGGTGTTAGCTTTTCGCAAATTTTAATTTGCAGTTTCTTTATCAGTCGTCCCGTCCTTTAGGGCGGGTTCACCCTGTCACAATTTTTTCGCTCAACCACTCGTTGTTCACAGCAATTCCCGGCTTTCCGAGCCATTGTCGCTGTCGCTCCAAATGCAAAAAAGCCTCCATTGCTAACTTAAAGCGAGCCTGCTGGGTCGGGTGCTATCAGTTTTTGTCATCTTTTTTGAGCGGCCACGGCCAGTACTTTGCCCTGGTAAAAATTTTGCATTTCCAATAAAATAAAGGCAGTTTCTAATGGAGAAGGAGAGAGGCAAAAGAAGAGCACTGTCATTTACTCGCAAAATTTTATACCACTTCAAAGCACTTTAACCTACGCACCCGGGTCAAGCACCTCCAACCCAATTGTTTTCTCATACATTACATACGAAAGCATTCAAAAACAACCCACTCAGTGCTTCACCCGGCAACACCCATCACAGCTTCAAAAAAGCCGCCAAAAACTGCTGGCTGTCAATCACAGAAAACCAGTTTCTGTTTTACTTGCCAGTCACACCCTTCCACTCGCGGGCGGCTCGCCTCTCCGTAGTAAGGGCCGCTACTAACCACCACAAACCCCACCACCACCCATTTTTAATGCACGCATTAAAAACAAAAAAGAGTGGTTAAGTAATTAGATTGGTTTTTATTAACTTCGCATTTATCACAAAAAAATATAATGATAATGAACTTTACCAAATCTCTTTTGTACTCACTTGCAGTATCCATCTGTCTTTTAACTATAGGGTGTAATTCCTCTAAGAATGAAAATGTCAAGCAGGAAAAAACGGATGTGAAAACTGAAAATAAACTAGTTGCTGATGTAAAACCAAACACTCCTGAAACAACTCATGTTACTAAGGAAAGCAAATCAGATGATCAAGGGCAGCAGAATCTTCCCTTGGATGCTTTTGTCTCATCAAGTAAAATGAATATTCTGTACCGAGGAATTGATAATCCGATTAATGTTTCAGTTTCTGGTGTTTCTAGTGATAGAATCAGGTTGATTGCAACCAATGCTGTTTTAAGGAGTCTTAAAGATGGATATTCAATTAAGCCAAGGAAAGGTAGTAAGTGTCGAATATCTGTTCAGGTAAGTACAATGGATGGCTATAAAACTGTTTCCAATAAGGAATTTAGAGTGCTTAGTTTGCCAAGTCCAACAGCTTCACTTATGGGTAGACAAGGAGGTTCAATTGCTCGAAATCAACTTTTGGTGACAAGAGGTATTAGTGCTCGTTATTCAGATGATTTTCCTTTTGATGTCATATTTAATGTAACCGAGTTTACAGTATCTGCAACAATAAGAGGATATCAGGAAAGTTCTAGTGCACGAGGTGCATATTTTACATCTAGACAAAAGCAGTTATTTGGAAAATTGAAAAAGGGAAGTTTAATAGTTATACATGATATTAAAGCAAAAGGTCCTGATGGAAGTATAAGAGAACTTGGGGCGCTTGTATTTAAAATTAAATAATTTCCTCCTCCCTGAAAAGCAAAGATATTTCCTCTGTCTGTTCCAATATCAAATGCTTACCCCGCTTGAATTTAGCAATTCAGCCAACAAGTCAAGCTTATACAAAGTTTTGATGGATTTTTTTATGGAATAAATTTTTGAATAAAATAATCCATCAAAAAGCTTGACATCCCACCCGCATTCCGGATAATGATTGGATGCTTATCAGAAAGCAGCAAAACCTCTGGATGATTTCCCTTCCCAAATATTAATTTAAAGCATGATGATGTAAGTTAAAGTAAATCAATCTATTGGTTTGGTTTTCTCTTGGAAAGATACATAAGTTTGCTATAAGTACTAACCAAATCATCATCATATGAATAAGATATCATCATTTGTAATCGGCACTTTATCCACCATGGGGGTAGCAGAATCATTGGGAATGGGAAGTCCAAATATCCAGGCTGTGCAGGAAGTTCCCGTTGACAGTACGGAAGCACTGATTTCTGTTATTGGTGGAGCCATCTCAACCATTGTTGTTGCACTGCTAAAGCGCTGGTGGAAAAAATTGGATGAGAGAAAGAAACAGCCTAATACCTCCTAGGGACCAAGTCTGTATCTGTCTCAATTCTATGTTTACTAATTCAATACTAACCAAAAACCTTTAATCATGGGGAAATACAATCAAGGAATCCTGGGGCCATTTACGGGGAAAGTGGGCTCAGTAGTAGGTAGCAGTTGGAAAGGTGTGAATTACATCAAATCACTTCCTGGTCCAAATGCATCGAATACGGAAGGGCAACAAAAGCAACGCAGCAGGTTCAAAGCCGTTGTAAGTTTTGCCTCTTCTTTGTTGGAAACACTCATTCGTCCTGTTTGGAATCTTTCAGCAGGGAAAATGACCGGCTACAATTTGTTTGTGAAAACAAACATTGCTGCCTTTGATGAGACGGGAGATTTATCAAACTTCTCTCAGTTTAGAGCATCAGTAGGTAATTTGAGTTTGCCATCAAATCTTACCATCCAGGATGATACCGAAGTGTCATCAGGAATCGAGATGACTTGGAAGGATGAAAGCACTACTGGAGTAGGGAATGCTGGCGATAAATTACATTTGCTTGTAATGAGCGGTGACAAAGTTCACATTCTTCATGCAAATGCAGCTCGATCTGATCAATCTGCAGAGATTACGCTTCCGGTGGATCCGGGAGCAACTCACATTTATGCTTTCTTTGGAACAGCTGAGGCTGATGAATACTCTTTGGACCATTACCAAATGGTTAACGTGACTTAAAGTCAAGTAATTTTAGGGTGCTTAAAGCTGCTGCGATTTTCGTGGCAGCTTTTTGTTTTTTATAGCAAAAAAACGTGCAAATTGTTTAAACCATGTTTAAACCAAACGGGAATATGTAAAAAAGCAGCATTTTATAAAAATGCTGCTTTCCTTTGTTTATGCGGAGAGGAAGGGATTCGAACCCCCGATACGCTTTTGGCGTATACTCGCTTTCCAGGCGCGAAATTGATGTTTTAAAGAAATTTTTACAAAAAGTGATAATTTATCTAAAGGCTTTGTAAATACTGGTAAGTAAGTGCTTTGCGTTGCTTTGTTTTTGTTGTGTGGTTAAGAATAAATAAGTATATTTGAGTAGGTAATGTTGCCCTATTGTTGCCCTCAAAAAATATATGAAATTATGGCCACGGTAAAAATTCATTTATTAACAGATAGAGAGTTAAAAGATGGAACTCATCCTCTTTACCTTCATGTGATACACAAGAGAATTAGACGCCGATATGCAACTGGAATTTCAGTAAAAAGTGAAGATTGGGATGAGAAAGAAAAACAGATCATTAATTATCCAAAGAATAAGAAGCATCTTGTGCTTAAGAAAAACCTGTTCTTAAAGAAACTTTTAATAAAGGCTGAGGGGATAATTATAGATCTAGAAGAGAGTGAAAAAGCTTATTCGGCTGATGATATTATAGCCAAATTAAAAGGAGTAGATTCCGCATTATTTTCAGCCTTTACAGACAAACTGATCAAGGAGTTACAAAAGCAAGGGAGAGATGGCAATGCTAATGCCTATATCAACTCCAAATCGGTCTTTTTAAAGAAAATTGGAAAGAAGGAAATTTCTTTTGATGAGATAGATTATAGGTTATTAAAGAAATTCGAAACCGTATTGGTAAATGAAGAAGTTAGCATAAATGGAATTTCTTTCTACATGCGTACCATTCGGGCAATTTATAATCGAGCCATCAAAGAAGGAGTTGCCAGGAAAGAAAACTATCCATTCGAAGAGTACAAAATTAAAAACTCCAAAACTCAGAAAAGAGCACTCACGAAAGAAGATCTTATTAAAATTAGAGATGTTGACCTGACGGGAAAGCCAGCTCAGGCAAAAGCCAGAGATTATTTCATGTTTAGTTTTTACTGCATGGGAATGGCATTTGTTGATGTAGCCCATTTAAAAGTGAAAAATGTGGTCAAGGGAAGATTGCATTATTCAAGGCAAAAAACTTCACAACTATATAATTTTGAGTTGGTACCTCCTGCAATGGAGCTAATTTCTAAATACTCAGACCTGAAGAATCCGGAAGATTATATTTTCCCAATAATAGATCCAAAACATCCAGATCCATACAGATGTTATCGTTCCAGAATGCAGGTAAATAATTATAAGCTAAAAGAAATTCAAAAGTATTTGGAACTACCCTTAAGTTTAACAACTTACGTAGCCCGCCACTCCTGGGCAACCATAGCCAAACGAGCAGGTATTCCAACCGCAGTAATTTCTGAAGGACTTGGCCATACAACAGAAAAGACCACTCAAATCTATCTCGATAGTTTCGAGAATGAGGTTTTAGATGCTGCAAATAGATTAATCACACTTTAGTTTTCTCACAAATATTTACTGAACTTGCGACAAGTATTTCTGGTAATGGCTTATAATTCAATGCTTGTGAAGTTGCTGTGGTTTTCTTTCTCTTGCTGCAACTTTATAACAAAAATTTGCAATATGTTAGATTTTAATTAAATTGGTATTAAAATTAATATTTTGCATGATAAGCGAAAAGTCCTTTAAAACTCTCAAAGAAGAATTAACGAATTCTTCAGTAGTACTCACAAAAGGGGATGGTGGTTATCAATTTAGTTTCAACAATTATGATGATTTGATATCATACAAACGCAAATTGAATCACTTGCACCTTGAATTTGTGGATGAACTGCATACCAACCTCAATGTTTTCTCAAACAGGAATCAGGTGTTGGCATATCTCGATAAGCAACTTGAGATTTTCACACTGCTTAAAAAGCAGATAAAAAATGGTTTAAACGATATTCCTTACCACATAAATACCACCGTTACATCCGGGCAGAACCCTTCAATACAATGTGTCGGAAATGAATTTATTGGTGCGGAACATTTGGTGGGTTTCCTAAAGCACCAGCAAAAAGTCATTAAGGAATCGATAAGAATCATAAAAAGCCTCATACGCAAAAAAAACAATTTGCAGGACGAGGAAGCAAACCAAATAGATTGGAGAGATCTAATCAAAGACCTTTATCCTTATTTAAGTAAAATCAAGGATCAACTGGAGCAGATTGCATTGCCATCAGCGAAAGTAGAATACCTCAAAAATACAAAGCGAAATATTGGTAATGAGCTAAAAACAAAAGGAATAGATATTCATAATAGCCTGTTTTCTTTCATTATCGACATCTACATTGGCTGCTGCAAAGAAATGTTACTTCGCGAAAATCATTCAATAAACAACAATGGAATACCTCAGCTGAAAATATACTGGAATGCTTCTAAAACAGATTTTCTGGAACTTCTTTTTGCGCTAACAAAAATTGGAATATTCACTGATGAGGAAGGCAATCCAATACCCAGAAATCAGTTGATGGAATACCTCGTAATAATTTTCAATTTAGATGAAATGAAAGACTTCGAAAGTCGAATTACAAAACTCATCGACAGAAAGGATCCAGCATCTTTCTTGAGGAGGCTTCTGGAAGTAATCGAATTGAGTGCAAAGATGTGATGCATCTTTTTGCGTTCAACTTGTATCCAACTTGAATCTTTTTTGAAGCATTCACAGGTAGAATGATGTAAATTTTAGTTTCCTGAGATTTTTTTAGACATCCCAATGGTGCCATTTTTCTAGCCATCTGGCAATAAAAGGCACCATTTGCTAAAAAGACGCTACCATACAACTTGGATGATCCTTTCGCACATCATTTTTAAAATTGTTGTAAACAAATTTGATTACAACATGAACAATCAAGATGCTACCCTAAAATTGTTTCTCTCCATTAACGAGAAAATTTCATCCATTGAGAAGCAAGTTAGACAACTGTCATTGAAAGAGAGAAACCCACTAGGCGATACCTATCTCGATACCGATGAAGTATGCGAACTCCTAAAAATCTGCAAACGCACACTGCAGAAACATCGCGATGAGGCCTCAATTGCCTACATCCAGTTTGGAGGCAAAACCCTCTACAAAAAGACCGACATTCAAGATCTCCTCGAGAAACACTACCAACACGCCATCTCTTAAGGATGCTGAGCGTAGTCGAAGCATTGGATTTTGGGATTTGAACTTTGGAGCTTGAAAATTACTCCTTTATCCTTATTCCTTAGTCCATCTTCCTTTAACCTTTATACTTTTTACTTGTGATATCCATGAACATCCCCATCGAGCTTTTGGTCTTTGCCCTTTCAAAGCGCAAAGTAAACCAGGTGCGACTCTATCTTTATCTAAAGAGTCAGTGCTCGGGACATCTGCCATGGAATCAGGAAACAATTCAAAAAATCAAGAGAGAGCTTTCCATCAAGGAAACCAGGACCATTCACAACAACCTTAAATGGTTGGTGAAAAACTCCTGGGTAATCATGAACTCGAAAAGAGGTGTCATACGCGTAGTCAGTTACCTTGCACTTTCACAGAAAATGCAATTCCACTCTGCTACCGGAGCACTTTTCAATACCGATCAATTCCACAATTTCCGACCATTCATTTATGCAGCCGTGGTAACCTACTACCTAAAATACAAGCATAGGATAGCAAAACAATCGGAACGAAAAAAAGGGCGTTCCATTACGAATTGTAGCTTCCAGGATATGCCGGCCCAATACTTGGCTAATGTATTGATGATGGGAAAATCCACCATAGTACGTTACCGTCAAAAAGCGTGGGATGCAGGATTTATAAAAATGAAACACCGCTACAAACCACTATTTCTTCCCATAGAGGAACTCCCGTTTTGTCGCATCTATGGCGATGAGGAAGCCTGGCAACTGGTCATTCACAATAACCAGGTCAAAGTTCAGCTTTCCAACGCCATAACAACATACATACGTCTGCGCACAAAACCCGGGTTGAAAAAACACATCCAATCCAGGGAAAAACTGGACCCGTTATAAGAAGGGATCCTAAGGGAAGACCGCGAAGCAGGAATTCCCGCAAGGATCCCATAGGGAAACGCCACGGCGTGTCCAATTTAAATGGCCGCCAGATTTATCTGGTGGGAAACGTAATTCGTAATTAAATTAACCGTTATGAATAATCTTAAGCACTACCTTACAAACCTCCACTTCCAAACAAACCTCCTCATCAGTTTCTTTCTGGAAAATAGCTCCTTATTGTCCGACGAGATAATTTCCCTCATGGACAAAACCCAGTTGGAATTACACGACCTCTTGGAAATAAAAGGAGAGTTGGAGAGCAAGTTAAATTGCTTCGAAAACATCGAAACAATTTGCAAACACCCACGATATTTTAACATCGAAAAACCATCAGAATTAATTCAATTCTATAGCTCTAAAGAATGCTTCAGAAAAAACACCTATGCTTTAAATACTTTCCTGACATATGCCAATTCCTTTGCACAGGCAATGCACAAATCAAACCTCGAGGTCATTGAAAAATTACCACCCTTGTACCAATCCATCTTGAATCACAGCAGAAAAAATAGAAGAGAAGGTTTTCGTGAGGTCTTGGCCAGGATTGTTTACGAACATCCATATCCGGAAATCCTAACTGCAGAATACATCCGCATCACAACATTAATAGCCGACTTGGCCAAATCCAAAACAGCCCTCAATTATTTCATCTCAACCTTGGAGCAGCAATTTTAATTGGTAGCTGAGCGAAGTCGAAGCTTAACCATTCGACTTTTCAACTGTTCGACTCTCAATAACAAGAAAAACCTCCCCATGACAGGGAGGTCCTTTACAACTATTAACTACGGTTAATATTAATTATTTACGACATTAAAGGTAAAGAAAAATTATTTCTAAGTAATAATTTTTTTATGCTTATTCTTTTCTTCTGTTCAATTTTACTTAAATTTGATCAACCCAAAAGTAAAACTTAGAAAAAGAATAGCATGAGAGGCAAAACAATCCAAGTCTTCCTTACAGATGGTTCCCCGCGTGGCATCAAACTAGCCGAGATAACCTCTAATATCGAACAAGCAATCTTCATCCCCCGTAGCAAAATGAACGAAGCTTCCAAAAGAAAAGAAGTAAGCCGTCCAGGTATCTACTTCTTATTTGGAAAGAATGGAGAGGACAGCAAACCATTAGTATACATTGGACAATCTCGAAATTGCTTAGGCCGCATTAAAACCCATGACCAAAAGAAAGACTTCTGGAACTATGCTGTTCTAATCATCTCAAAAACCGAGAGTTTCACCCAAACTCATGTCGAATATCTGGAGGAACTGGCAATAACCAAAGCCACTGAAGCCAATCGATATACACTGGAAAATTCTGTGAATCCAAGAAAATTCAAGGTTCCGGAAACCATGGAAGCCGATTTGCTAGACAATTTCGACACAATCAAAATCCTGCTCTCAACATTAGGGTTTCCTCTGTTCGATAGCATTGTCAAAGAAGAAAAATCCAAAGAACTTTTGTTTTGCAAAGGAAAAGAAGCACTAGCCGAAGGAGAATACAAAGAAGACGGTTTCGTGGTTTTTAAAGGATCAGTAGCAAATAAAGACTTAGCTCCGGCTTGTAATAATTGGATAAAAAATCTTAGAGCCAATTTAATTGAGAGAAAGGTGTTATTAGAAAAAAATGGTGTTTACATTTTCCAGGAGAATGAGATGTTTAACTCACCAAGTTCCGCAGCAACACAAGTGTTAGGTCGAAGTGCCAATGGTTGGACAGAATGGAAAGATAGAAAAGGGAAGACTCTGGATGAGTTGAAAAGAAAATAAACTAATTTGATATTAATCTATAGGTAATATCTGCAATAGCCTTATCCTTTTTGATTAAGTTTGCACATCACAAAACAAACTATTGGGATAAATTAACCTCCCTCAATCGGACAAGTTATAATTCTTTATTTTTAGACGAGTTTGTTTTGTGTAATGATTTAGAAATAAATAATCAAACATGAACAAACAACAGTTAGCAGCTAAGATTTGGGAGTCAGCAAATCAAATGCGATCAAAAATAGAAGCCAACGAATACAAAGATTACATTCTTGGTTTCATCTTTTACAAATACCTTTCTGACAGACAAATTCAAATTGCAAAACAAAACGAACTTGCAGAGGAAGACATTCAAGCATTAAGTGAAGAGGATACCGAAACAGTTGACTTTTTCAAAGACAAAATTGGTTATTTTATTTCCTATGACAACCTATTTTCAACCTGGGTGAAAATGGGCCTTGACTTTAATGTATCCAATGTTCGCGAAGCACTCTCTGCATTCTCTCGTTTAATCAGCGATAATCACAAAAAAGTATACGACGGCATTTTCAAAACTCTGGAAACAGGACTAAGCAAGTTGGGTGATGATGCCATCAAACAAACCAAAGCCATTAGCGGATTGATCCATCTAATCAAAGACATTCCAATGGACGGAAAGCAAGATTACGATGTATTGGGCTTTATCTACGAATACCTGATTAGCATGTTCGCAGCCAATGCAGGTAAAAAAGCCGGTGAATTCTACACGCCACACGAAGTATCTTTAATGATGTCAGAAATCATGGCTGACCATTTGAAAGAGAAAAAGGAAATCAAAATATATGACCCAACAAGTGGGTCAGGTTCCTTGCTAATTAATATTGGCCGTTGTGTAGCCAAACACATGGACGATGCAGACAACATCAAATATTATGCACAGGAACTAAAACAAAATACCTACAACCTAACTCGTATGAATTTGGTGATGCGTGGTATTTTGCCTCATAATATTGTTACCCGAAATGGTGATACATTGGAAGAAGACTGGCCATACTTCGACGAAAGCGATCCGGCAAAATCATACGATCCACTATACGTAGATGCAGTAGTTTCAAATCCTCCTTATTCTCAAAAGTGGGATTCCGAGCACAAAGAAAACGATCCACGTTATTCTGATTTTGGCTTAGCTCCAAAAACAAAAGCCGATTATGCATTCCTGCTACATGATTTATACCACCTAAAACCCGATGGAATCATGACCATTGTATTACCTCACGGAGTATTATTCCGTGGAGGAGAGGAAGGTGAAATTCGTAGAAATTTGATCGAAAAAAATCACATTGATGCAATCATTGGCCTACCGGCAAACATTTTCTTTGGTACGGGTATTCCTACCATCGTTTTAGTATTAAAGAAAAATCGAGACAATACCGATACTTTAATCGTTGACGCTTCCAAAGGATTCGAGAAGGTTGGTAAAAATAATAAGCTGAGAGCTTCCGACATCAAAAAAATTACAGATACCGTAATTCAAAGAAAACCAGATCCAAAATATTCAAAAGTTGTAAAGCTAAAAGACATTCGCGAAAACGACTACAATCTAAATATCCCTCGTTATGTCGACTCTTCGCCTAATGCAGAGTCCTGGGATATCTATGCTTCCATGTTTGGTGGAATCCCAAACAAGGAAATTAACGAATTACAAAAATACTGGGATGCTTTCCCCGAATTGAAAAATTCCCTTTTCACTGAAAAAACAGTCGATCATTCCAACCTGGCAGTGAGCGATGTTAAAACCACTTTAAACCAGCATAGCAACCTAATTGGATTTATAGAAAAATTCGAAACTTCATTTGCTGATTTTAAGGACTACTTAAAAATCCAATTGTTGGATCAAATGGAGGACTTAAAAATCTCCAAACAGGAAGAAATTTTAAGTGAGGATATTTTTAAAAGGTTAAAATCAATTCCTTTAATCGATAAATACCAGGCATACCAACTTTTAGATGACGAATGGGTAAAGACAGCGGTTGATTTGGAAATCATTCAAACCGAAGGTTTTCTGGCAACAAAAATGGTTGACCCAAACATGGTTCTAAAAAAGAAAAATGGAAAAGAGCAAGAAATTCAGGAAGGTTGGATAGGTCGTATCATGCCTTTCGATTTGGTACAGGAAACTTACTTAAAGGACGATCTTCTTAGCATCAAACAAAAAGAGAACCGTCTGCAGGAAATTACAGGTGAATATGAAGAAATTCTAACTTCTTTCAGCGAAGAAGAAAAAGAAGCTGAAACCGTAAACGAAGCCAAGGATGCTTTTGTAAATGCAGCGGTTACCAAAGAAGCAAAACAAATCAAAGCAGATGCAAAGAAAAATGGAGCATTTACCAGAGATTCCTACGAAGATAAAATATTAAAGGTGGGCAAATTAATTGCCGAAGAAAAAGCATTGAAAAAAGAAGTGAAATTGGAAATTGAAAAACTACATCTTCAAACCAAACAAACCATAGAAAATCTTTCAGATAAGCAAGTGTTTGAACTTTTAGAATCAAAATGGGTAACTCCACTAGTAAACTCCATCAACCAATTGCCACAAATGATTATTGCCGACCTAAAAAGCAAATTGGAAGCCTTGGCCAACAAATATGCTACAACCTATTCCGATGTAGCAAATGAAATTGAAAAAACCGAAAACAGTCTGGCATCCTTAATGAATCAATTAACAGGTTCAGAAACAGACATGCTAGGCATTAAAGAATTCACATCTCTTCTAAAAAGCGAATAAAATGGAAAATAAAAGTACAAATCCAGAAATTCGTTTTGATGGGTTTAAAGAAGACTGGGAAGAGAAGAAATTAGAAAGTATTTGCGCAAATACTTATGGTGGAGGAACACCAAGTACCTCGAATGCTGAATTTTGGAGTGGAAATATTGTTTGGCTTCAATCTTCAGATTTGGTAGAAGGACAAGTATTTGATGTGATACCTAGAAAAAAAATCTCAAAAAATGGGGTTTCATCTTCTGCAGCAAAAATAATTCCTGCAAATTCAATAGCTATAGTAACACGTGTTGGAGTTGGTAAAATGGCAATAATCCCTTATGAATATGCTACCAGTCAGGATTTTTTATCATTGACTAGCTTAAAAATTGATAAAATGTATGCAACTTATTCAGTTTGGAATAAAATTCAAAGTGAATTGCATTCAGTCCAAGGTACATCAATAAAGGGAATTACTAAAGAGGAACTGCTTTCTAAAAAGATAACGATAACAAGTAATAAAACCGAACAATCCCAAATCGGCACCAACTTCAAACACCTCGATCATCTAATAAATCTACACCAGAAAAAACACGAAAAGTTGAGCAGAGTAAAAAAAGCAATGCTCGAAAAAATGTTTCCTAAAAAAGGAGCATACACTCCCGAAATTCGTTTTGAAGGATTTGATGATAAGTGGGAAGAGAAGAATTTGGGAGAGGTAGTAGATTTTTATAGTGGCTTAACATATTCTCCTAATGATATAGTAAAGAAGGATGGCACTTTAGTTCTTCGTTCTTCAAATGTAAAGAATGGTGAAATCATACAAACTGATAATGTTTTTGTAAAAAACAATGTTATAAATTGTCAAAATGTAAAGATTGGCGATATTATAGTAGTAGTTCGTAATGGTTCACGCTCTTTAATTGGTAAACATGCTCAGATAAAGGAAAAAATGGATAATACTGTTATTGGGGCGTTCATGACTGGTATTAGTTCGGAACAACCTTCTTTTATCAATGCCTTACTTGATTCTCCAAGATTTATAAAAGAAGTAGAAAAAAATCTTGGAGCTACAATTAATCAGATAACAACAGGAGCTTTTAAGAATATGGAGTTCTTATTCCCAACTAATAAAGAACAAATAAAAATCGGCCAATACTTCAACAAACTTGACAACCTGATTTCCCAACACAACACCCAAATCGAAAAACTAAAAAACATCAAAAAAGCATTACTCGAAAAAATGTTTGTATAAATTGCTAGTATGAGCTGCAAACAATTATAAAAGCAAATTTCATGGTCTCACTCCAAGTGAGGCTATGAATTATTTCATCTGGAGCCGATAGTGCGAGCGTTTCGCTCGTATTTATTTTCAAAGAAAATAACGCTAAACTATTACTCGCTGGTGTGCGATTCCTATCGCGTTCCTCTTCCTTCCCAAAACCGATATCACCTTGCCATTGCTGGAGCGCTGGCTGGTGCACGACTCCAGTCGTGTTCCTCATTCTTCTCAATAAATTCAAACACCAACAAAAATTCATCAACATCATATTTATTTTAAATGTATAATTGTTAAATTGCAAACCAAGCTTTATGTAAGTAAATAAAGTTACCTGTATCTTGTATTAAGCAAGCTTCAGTTAAGTAACAATTGTCTGTTCAATTCTAGCTTATAACTTATGCTTACAAAAGTCAAAATACCTAAACTATTGCTAGCTCAAACAAAATGACATATACCAAAGAAAGCGATTTCGAAAAAGACCTAATAGCCCTACTTTCCCAAAAAGGATGGGAAGAACAAGTGATTAAAAATCCAAGCGAAGAAGATTTAATCCAGAATTGGGCAAACATACTTTTCGATAACAACAGAGGAATCGATCGCCTAAATAATGTTCCACTAACCGAAAGCGAAATGCAGCAAATTTTGGAACAAATCACCAATTTGCGAACGCCATTAAAGCTAAATGCTTTTATCAACGGCAAAACGGTTTCCATAACCCGCGATAATCCCGATGATAGTTTACACTATGGCAAAGAAGTTAGTTTGAAAATTTACGATCGTCACGAAATTGCTGCAGGTAACAGTCGTTATCAAATTGCCCAACAACCTCGATTCAAAAGCAAATCCAAAATTCTAAACGATCGTCGTGGTGACATCATCTTGCTGATCAATGGTATGCCTTTAATTCATGTCGAGTTAAAAAGAAGTAATGTGCCCGTAAGTCAGGCATGCTACCAAATAGAAAAATATGCACACGAAGGTGTTTTTACCGGTCTTTTTTCTCTGGTACAAATCTTTGTAGCAATGGAACCTGAAGAAACTTTATATTTTGCCAACCCAGGACCCGATGGTACATTCAATAAAGACTATTTTTTCCATTGGGCCAATTTCAATAACGAGCCAACCAATCATTGGACAAAAATTGCAGAAGATTTACTTTCAATTCCAATGGCGCATCAGTTGATCGGATTTTATACGGTTGCCGATAACTCAGATGGTATTTTAAAAGTCATGCGAAGCTATCAATATTATGCAGTTCATGCCATAGCTGATAAAGTTTCCAAAACCGATTGGAAAGGCTACGACCTATTGGGTGGACACATATGGCACACAACAGGTTCAGGGAAAACCATGACCAGCTTTAAATCTGCACAACTAATCGCCAACTCAAAAGATGCCGATAAGGTGATCTTCTTAATCGATAGAATCGAATTAGGGACTCAATCATTACGTGAATATCAGGGGTTCGCAGATGATGAAAAAGATGTGCAAGCAACCGAAAATACGGGTGTTTTAGTAACAAAGCTAAAGAGTTCCGACCCGGCAAATACATTGATTGTTACCTCAATTCAAAAAATGAGTAACATCAAAGACGAAGAGGAAGGTTTTAATGCCAAAGACATCGAACTAATGAAATCAAAAAGAATTGTTTTCATTATCGATGAGGCTCACCGTTCCACTTTTGGAGAAAAAATGTTGCCTACCATCAAAGCAACTTTCCCTACTGCAATCTTTTTTGGTTTTACGGGTACACCCATTCATAAAGAAAATCAAAAGAAGAAAAATACCACAACAACAGTCTTTGGAGGTGAATTACACCGCTACAGCATTGCCGATGGCATTCGCGATGAAAACGTACTTGGTTTTGATCCATACAGAATAACTACATATAAGGATAGAGATTTACGCAAAGCAGTTGCACTTGAAAAAGCCAAAGCCAAAACAGAGGAAGAGGCTCTAGCTGATCCTAAGAAAAAAGAAATCTTCAACAAATACATGAGCAATGCCAAGGTGAAAATGGCAGGATTTCGAGATAAAGATGGAAAGTATATCCCGGGAATTGAAGATGAAGTGCCCAAATCACAATATCGAACAGATGATCATCAACAAAGAGTAATTGAAGATATTGCTGAGAACTGGTTCACCCTAAGTCAAGCGGGTAAATTCCATGCTATTTTTGCAACCAGCAGTATCCCAGAGGCAATTGATTATTACCGATTAATCAAAAAAGAGAAGCCGGAATTAAAAGTGACTGCTTTATTCGATCCAAACATAGATAATAATGGTGGGTTCTTATACAAAGAAGATGGTTTAATTGAAATTATCGAAGACTATAATAAAGCATACAAACAAGACTTTAAATTGGCTACCCATGCCAAATTAAAAAAAGACATTTCAGCAAGATTGGCACACAAAAAGCCTTATCTGAGAATTGAAAAAACTCCCGAAAAGCAAATTGATCTTTTGATCGTTGTGGATCAAATGCTAACAGGTTTCGACTCCAAATGGATCAACACCCTATACCTGGATAAATTGATGAAATATGAAAATATCATTCAGGCATTTTCTCGTACCAATCGATTGTTTGGGCCCGATAAACCATTTGGAACAATTCGCTATTACAGAAAATCGCATAGTATGGAGCGAAACATCAATGAGGCGCTAAAATTGTATTCTGGCGATAAACCCATTGCTATCTTTGTTGATCAGTTGGAAGCCAACCTACATAAAATGAATACCATCTTTTCAGATATCAGTGAACTTTTTTCAAACGCTGGTGTTGCGAACTTTGAAAAATTGCCTGATGATTTGTCGGAAAGAGGACAATTTGCAAAAAACTTTAAAAAATTAAATTCCTATCTCGAAGCGGCAATCATACAAGGTTTCAATTGGAACAAATTGGAATACACATTTAGTCATGGAAAAGGGAAAGCCAAAACATCTGTAGAATTACAATTCGATAAACAGACTTATTTAATTTTAGCACTTCGTTACAAAGAACTATCTGGAGGTGGAGGTGGAATTGGTGGGGATGATGTTCCATTTGACCTGGATTCTCACCTAACTGAAATCGACACAGGGATTATCGATGCCGATTATATGAATTCTCGATTCGATAAATTCCTGAAAAAACTTCAGGAGGGAGTCGATAAAGAAGAGCTGCAAAAAACATTGGATGAGCTCCACAAATCATTTGCATCTCTAACTCAGGAAGAACAAAAATATGCCAATATTTTTCTGCACGATATCCAAAGTGGAAATAAAACATTAGAAAATGGCAAAAGCTTTCGCGAGCACATTACCCAATATCAATTCAATGCAAAAACAGAGCAAATTCAAAACATTTGCCAGGCACTTGGATTAGATGAATTAAAACTTCAAAGCATGTTGAATGCAGGAGTTACCGAATCCAATATCAACGAATTCGGCCGCTTCGACGATTTGAAAAAATCCGTCAACAAGGCCAAAGCAAAAGAATACTTCGAAGCATTGGAGGGTAAAAAAATACCACCCTTTAAAATAAACATTCGTGTACACAATTTACTCCAGGATTTTATAATCCGTGGCGGTTTTGAGATTGATTTACCACCTGGTAAAACATCTGGAAAACCATATTTATCAAATGATGAAATACCTATGGCATCAGATTCAGAGACCGAACACTTTTAATAAGCTTATTTTTCAGACAATAGTATTCTAAAAACCTGTCAGCGTCTTCCAGACCTGACAGTGTTTAAAATATCTACAGCCCTTGCATGCAACCGCTCGTTCAAACTATTGTCTAAATACAAACCCAATACAAACGGAGTACAACAACTCATTCACGACAATAATACCTTAACACATGTCCGATTTTAAACTGATAGCAATACGACCATTAAAGGGTTGTAGCAAAAAATATTTAAAAGTTTTAAAAGAAAATAAGCCATACGTCTTCTATTCAGAGTATGATTTTACAGAATACTCCGATATTAATAGGGTAATAACTAAGAATGAGTCATTTAATGTTTACTCAAATGCAGGTAGCAATATAGAGTTTAATGTTAGCGCCATTGTTGGTAAAAATGGTTCAGGTAAAAGTAGCTTAATTGAATTACTTTACGTCGCTTTATACAATATTTCTTGTATAAAGGAGGTGATTTATAGAGAAGAAAAAAGAAGAAACCTTAATTCTTCTGATATTGAGAAAGATATAAAAGTAGAATTATTTTATAAAATTGAAAATGATGTATACTTATTACATCTTGACAATAAGGAAATTAAAGGATTTAAACTATTTAATAATAAATTCAATGCTGTAGACTTGTTTGATGATAATTGGAATAAGTTCTTCTATTCCATAGCAATTAACTATTCTCACTATGCTTTAAATTCTAACGAAATAGGTCCTTGGATCAATTCTGTATTTCATAAGAATGACGCTTACCAAACTCCTATAGTGATCAATCCGATGCGCACTGAGGGAAATATTGAAATCAATAATGAAAACTATCTGGTAAAATCCAGGTTGTTGGCAAATATTCTTTCAGAAGAGCATGATTTAAAAGAGTTAGCCGATGGCAAACTTGTTCAAAATTTAAGATTCAGTTTGGATCAAAAGAAAATTGATAAAATCAAAAAAATAAAACTAGACAGATATGAAAAAATATTGCCTGAACTTTTTAATGTCTTTTTAGAGAATTTTGAAATAGACAAGAATACAATTTATTATGGAGAATCTATACTATATATTCAGCATAAATTAAGGAGTATAATTCAAAAATATTCTCAATATAAAAAGTTCTATGATTTGATAAGTCCGAAAATAGAAACTGAGAAGTTAAATGCTAATATTCTTCGTTTAGTAAATTGTTTGTATAAAGATGACAGTCACATTACTTTTAAGTTACGCCAAGCATTATACTTTTTAAAATATCAAAGCTGTATAAACAAAAAAAAGATTGGATCAATTGAAAAAATTGATAATCTATCTAAAAAAATAAAAACCATTCAAGAGAAGGAAAATTTGAATCTAATTGAAATCATTCCACCATCCTTCTTCTATATTGAAATATTCTTTGACAATGAAGAAAACTCCTTTGCCAAATTAAGTTCTGGCGAAAAACAACAAATTTACAGCACATCTTCAATAATTTACCATTTAACAAATTTAGATTCTGTTCAAGAACACACTGATAGCAGGGATCCTGATGAAAAACCAAAAATAAAATACAACTATGTGAATTTTATATTTGACGAAGTCGAATTATATTATCATCCGGAATTGCAGAGAAAATTAATTAACAATCTTTATCAGAGAATTTCCAAAATAAAATTCAAAGATTTAAAAGCCATCAATTGTGTTTTTGTAACACACTCACCTTTTATCTTATCAGATATCCCGCATACAAATATTCTTTTTTTAGAAGGAGGCAATACAATTCCAGCACAAAAGATTCCTAAAACTTTTGGAGCGAATATTCACGATTTACTAAAAGAAGGATTCTTTTTGGAAAATGGATTAATTGGGGAATTTACGAAAGAGAAAATAATCCATCTTCTTAAGTTTCTAAGCTCTGATACACAAAAAAGTACAAAATTTAATCTTGATCGAGGAAAATCAAAAAATATAATTGATACAATAGGTGAGCCTATTGTAAAAAAACGTTTAAGTGATCTATGGAGGTTAAAATTCCATGGTAAAACTTATGAAGATCTTCAAAAGGAAAATGAAAGGTTAAAAAAGGAATTAACTAAAAAAAATAATTTAAGATGAAGCCAATAAGAATTTCAACTGATATAAAACAATTCGCTTCATCTTTTTACCAGGAAATATTTACAAGCGATAGACCTGATTTTGTAACCCAGTATGATAAAATTGATTCCGCATTAGATGTTTATGATTTTGATTCTAGAGAATATAAAGTTCTTAGGTTCTTGAAAATATATTTAAAAGAAATTCAACTCTTACATCCTGAAGACCAAGCAACTTTAATAGAAAGATTTGAAGATCGCTTTGGTGCAGATTTATTTTATACAGGTAGAAAATGTACAGCGACTGATTTTTCAAATAAACTAATTGAAATATTACGTTATGATAGAATACAAGATTATGGTGCCGCAAAAATTGCTGAGAAACTAAACTTAAAAGCATGTCCATATTGTAATGCAGCAATTGCCGTAACTGTACCAAAAAATTCTAGAAGAAGAAAAGCACGTTTTCAATTAGACCACTATTTCCCAAAATCAAAATATCCATATCTAAGTTCAGCATTTTTTAATTTAATACCAAGTTGTGGGAATTGCAATCAAACAAAAAGTAATTCTGATGTTGACCTAAATTTAGATTTTCACTTATATGCAGCAAGTACACCGGAAAATGCCTTTAAGTTCGAATTAGATAATGCCGCAGTAATTAAATCAACAATTGGTTTCAAAAGAGAAGATATTAAATTTAAATTCCAGGCTTCAAATGGTAATTCTGAAAAGTATGCACAACATCATAATAAATCATTTGACATTCAAGGAATATACGATACACAAAAAGATGTGATTGAGGAATTAATTTGGAAGAGTCAAGCATATACTGATTTAAAAGTGGAAGATTTAGGCAAACAATTGAAAGTAGATTCTGCAACTGTTAAGAGGATGGTTATAGGTAATTACACCGATTATGAGGATATTCACAAACGCCCCCTCGCTAAATTCATGCAAGATATAGCATCTGACTTAGATCTTTTGTAAATAATTGAGATTTGATCGTTTTGAAGTAATGGTAAAGTAATTGCTTTACCATCTTGGTGATCAGCTGATTAAAATCGTTAAATGGAATTTAAAAATATCGATTACGTGAAAATAATACCGGTAATGACTTCGATTAAGGCAGGTAAAGTGTTCTTGTTTTCTATTAAAACAGTATTTAAAAACCTGAAAATCATTAAAAGAATGTTAATTATTACCGTTTTTTAATGAAATCTAAAAAAAAAACCATTAATTTGTAGTTAACTTATAAGTGAAGTCAGAAATCAACATAGAATTATTTGAAGAACACGAGAGAGTAAATTTTTATACTCTCCGATTTTCGGGCGACGATACTGAAGTGGATAAATTCTTAGATAAGTTTCCAGAAGGTTCTGAATACGACGAAGATATTGATATAATAATAAAGTGGATTGATCGTATTGGAGAAAGAGGAGCACATGAAAGGCATTTTAGACCTGAAGGTAAAAGAAGAGATAATGTAATGGCAATGCCAACGCCCATCGAAACTAGTAATCTTAGGTTGTATGTAATTCGACTTACTGAAAATATTGTGATTTTAGGAAATGGTGGTCTTAAAACAACACGTACATATAATGAAGATCCTATTTTAAACCAGTTTGTCGAATTATTACAAAAACTAGATCAGTATATAAAATCAAGAATAAAAAAAGGAACTCTAAATATCTACAACAAGGAATTAATTGGTAAACTGAACTTTCACCTTAAAGCAATAGAAAATGAAAAATAAAAGACTTGAATCTCGAAGAAGGAAAATTTCCAAAGAGATTGATCTCTTTGTGAAACATTCTTTCGACTTTGTCGATAGAATTCATCAAATTCTTGAAGAAAAGGGTTTAGAACAAAAAGATCTCGCAAAAGCTTTAGGAAAATCAGAAAGTGAAATTAGCAAATGGATGTCAGGAACTCATAATTTCACTTTTAAAACAGCTGCAAAAATTGAAGCTGTATTGGATGAGTTAATTTTGAATATGTCAAAAGAGAAAAGAACCGAAACAAATGTGATGTATATAATTGAAAATTCTCAATTTCAAATGAAACCACAAAAAGCATACTCAAATTATTCTCAACATATGAATACTGTGATTCAGCAGTACACACAAACTGCTGAGCCATGTTTAAGCTAATGTCTTTTTTATAATTAAACAATGAGTAAGAATAACGAAATAGGTATAAGCATAGAGAAAATTAATGAGATTTCATTTTATGCCAAACCTTTACCAATGCCAATTGAAGAAATCCATTTAGGTGTTAATCTCCTTTTTGGTTTAGGATTTAGTTTTGATATAAATTTAAAGAGTGAAAAGGTTATATTCAATACTGTAGTGAAGTATCAAATAAAGGATATTGAGGAGCCTGTTTTACAATTAGAGAATGAAATTATATTTCACATTCAGAATTTAAAAGAAGTCATTAAAATTAAAAAAGATAATGAAATGGATGTAGAAAACAATTTTCTAATAACCTTAACTGGCGTTGCAATTGGAACGTTACGTGGTATGTTGGCAGCCAATACTAAATCGACACAGTGGGCAAATTTTCCTTTACCACTGCTAAATCCACAGCAGGTAATTCAGGAAATGAATCCGAATAAATAGTCAAGAATAAATTTAATATGATAGGCCCCGATTTTAATAAATCGGGGCCTAGTTTTATAATTCAATTGTAGAGGTGTATTGAGCTTTATTATTAATGTAAAGACCTAAATTTACATACTTACCATTAGTTGTTTTATATGGCGTCCCAATAGCTAAAATTTCAGCTTCTTCAGAAATTGCATCTGCTATTTTTTTGTCTGGTGTATAAATTCTAGGTATAATGATTGGGTTATCTATTTCAGCCTTATAACATTGAATTTCGTATGTTGTTCTTTTGAATTTTGGTTCATCTCTCGGGCACACGAACGCTGCTATAGGATGTTTTGGTACATTGGTCTTCATAGCTAGATCTTCAAGCTTCTCATAAAAGAAGCTCGACCATCTCAGGGTTCTTCCTTCCATAACAATCTCAACATATTTTCTAAATTCTGTTCTTTCTTGCTCATCTAAGCTAAAGTAAAGTTTGGCTAGTGCTGCCGCGGTGGTTAAGTATGGTAAAGCTACTTGCTCTCCAGTTATAGGTCTACGACCAATTTTAGTAGTTTCTTTACTGTTTGATTTTTTACATGGTTTTTCATCACCGATATCATCTTTGACTTGTTTGATTGAAATGCGAAACTTACCCTTAGAATCTAATGTAAATACCTCTTGTCCATTATTTAAAGCTTTAGATTTTTTCAGAATTTCTGTAATGGCACCAATTATTGAATTTGGGCAATCTTTGTCATGTTCTTTTTTAGGGTACAATCTAAAATAGGTAGGTATTTTAATTTCACTTCCAGATCCAATTTTTCTAGAGTGTTCAATAGTATAAGTCATTTTAGCATGACACTCAGGACATTCTAAATATTCCCTATCTGAACTTTTTACTTGTGAAGTCTTGATGTTTGTTTCATTTAGCGAATGATAGCATTCTTTAAGTTTTATTCCTTTACTCATTTTTTAGCATTTTGGATTAATAAAAAACAGCTCATTTTTAAATGAGCTGTTTGGTAATTTTAGGGTCTATACTCTGTTCCATGGCATTTTGGACAAGGAGGAAGGGTATCCGTTCTGTCATCCAAAACTACTTTTTGGCCACATTTCACACAAGTATATGTTCCTTTTCCAGGTTTTTCTCCGGTACTTGACATATCTTAAAGATTTAGGTTTCAAAAAAGTGAAGTAGCTTACTTCAAGCAATTGTGATTTCTTTTTTACTTTCAGTCAAAAATGATATTTTTGCATCGCTAAAAACAAAAGTCATTTCGGCTTTCAGGCAGACCTTCACGATTTTACGGGTCTGCCTATTTTATATCAAACCCCTTGCCATTAATTATTTTACTGTCAAATTAGCAACTTTTCAATATGATAGACATATGAAATTATATACTATACCTTTCCACGCCTGATTTATCAATACAAATAGACATGTCAAAAAAAATGTCAGGTTGTATGTCATATTTTCTTCTCAGACAATAAAGTCTTTTATTGTTCTTGTAATCAGATAATTTACTTAGGAATTTTAATTTGATAGGGAAATAGATTTAGTGTTAATTATATTTTGATTTGGTTTTTCTTTGAATGGGAGAGATTATAATACTTAGAAAAACCATGAATTCTATTTTGCTGCCTCATATTTATTTATTAAATTAATATCGACATAATAATAAATTTAATTTACTGACATTTTTTAAATTTGTGTTATTTGGGTTAATGCTCAATATTATTTTAAAACGATCTAGAAAGGCTGCTGAAAATGCAGCTTTTCTTATATTTATCTCCATGAAAATATATATAAAAGATAACTATAGCAGCAATTATTATTACCTAACAGAAGATAAGATTCCAGAGACAAAATTGCGCTTTTATACTGTTGTGGATGATAATACTATACTAGAGAGGTTAGAGGAGATACTTGAAGAATATCGAGAGCTTAAGCAAAAAAATCCTAATACTGCTTTCTTTCAAGTAAGGGCAGGCAATGGTGAATGGGTACAAGTGCTACATTATCGGGAAACCGATATCCTTAAGATAACAGATATCGAGGATAGGAAGCATACGAGAGTTAAGAGAAGGTGGAGCTAAAGCATTAATATATAGTACCCAGCTCCCGTAAATTTGCAATTTACGGGTCACGAGTTCCGGATTTCCAATCCAGATGAAAAGTTTACATTTTTATTTTAAAATCAAATGTGTTTTGGCAGCTAATAGCAACATTAAATTTTCCATAGATATTCATTAAATATCTTCTTAACTTCTTCAAAGCAAAATAGAAAACATTTTAAGCTATGGAAGAAGATAAGCTCTACACAGAATTGAAACAGCTAAGATATTTATTGGCAAAAGTTGTAGGAACTCAAGATTTACCAAAGCGTGATCAGTTCTCAAAAGAAGCAGTAAAAAAAGCAGCTTCAGAATTTCGTAAACTACAAACCCAAAGAGGAGAGTGGGTTCCGGAAGATGATATTTCAAAAATTATCAGAACTGCAGGATATCATCGTCCTGGCAGATTCATTATTGAAAAATTCAATTTTAAAAACTACTTCATCCGGGCTAGGACTTATTACTTTAGTCGAAATGACCTTGTTGCCTTGAACAAGGAATTAAAAGCCAGGAAAATCAATCTTGGGCTATACATGGATTTGGAGGAAGACAAAGAGAAATTTCACAAGTACCTCACTGATTTAAGACAGGGTAAAAAGAGACGCCCTCGCTTTAAAATTCCAGAGAATCTTGTAGATATAACAAGTGAGCCTTATAACCACCCACCCAAGGAGAAAGTCTTAAAACACATTGATTCATTAATGGAAGAATATGAACGTTTTAAGCTCAATGAATTCATAGATATATTTCATGACGACTATGCGAGGGTCAAGCATATCTATTACTTTGACAGATATATTGAACCAGTCAAAAGAAAGCAATGTGACAAATGGTGTTTCGAATTCAACTATGCACAAACCGCTTTGAAAGAAATTAAGAAAATTAGAAGTCAAGTGATTTATTAAAACAAATGGTCTAATTTTGCGTGATCTTTTCAACTATTTTGTTGCTTATGCAAAAAATGGGAAATAACATATTGTTTTTTTAAATTTAATTATACTTTTGTATTGTCTAAATATGATTCAGCTCCTTGCTATACTTAATTAATCTATTTAGATATGAAAAAAGAAATATTAGCAAAGTTTGAGAACTTCTTCAGTGGAGAGAAGCCTCAAGTACCGCAATACATCAACTATTTATTAAAAAATCTGAATGATAGGGATTTTTTAAATAAAGTAGTGGAACAATTTCCCATTTATAAGAAGTCAAATCAATTTTGGAATAATAAATTCTGGTATAGAAAAATAATTGATTTCTTAACTCAATTAAACACCAGGAATTTTGATGCTGTAGTAAAGTCTTATTTCAAGCAAAATAAGTGCTACAACAAACAGCTTTTACAGTACTCCTTTGAAAAGAACGCAGATAAAACAATTGAAATTCTAATTGAGAGTAATGCTTTAAATGAGCCAACGCATTTACGTAGCCTTATCTGTGCAGATCAATTTGAATTAATTTTTTCAAAATTCCCACAAGATCTTATTAATGGATTAAGAACCACTCAACTCTTTCTTGAACCAAAAGTCTGGGAAAAGATAGAAGATGTGTTGAGAGTCGAAAAAGGTGAGTTTTTTGACTGCTATCTTACCTTTAAAGATTTAAAAGAAACAAATCAATCGTATGAAGATCAAATAGAGGAGTATTCTGAATTGTTTAATGATCCGGTTAAATTACTTTGTCATTTATCATTATCTCATGAGAGAAATATTTTTTTGAATAAAAATCATGAGCTTATTCCAACTAACTTCGAAGTAGCAATAAATTCAATTTATAATTTTGTTTCCTTTAGATGTAATTGTGGAAAGTTTAATTATGATTCGATAGGGTCGTCCGATTTACAGAAGAGAATTTTTAGTAATGTAAAGGAGCAAGAAGAGTATAATCGTTTATTTGTTTTATTATTTCAGTTTTTGGAGTTTAGAAGTAATGTATTAGAGTTCTTTTGTTTTGATAAAAATGCAAAACCAGTAAGAGATAAGGATACTAATCTTATTTTGAAACCTCAAGATGAAAGCAAAGAGTTGTTGTGGGTGAAAAATGGGAATAAATATGAATACTGGAACTCCTATTATATCTTAAAAGGACGAGATTTAACATTGGACTTAGTGAATTCCAACCCAAATTTTAGAGCTACATGTAATAGTGAAGTGCAATTTATAAATCAAGCAAACTTTCTTACTGCTCAATATCGAGATAAGTTGTTTTATGAAGATCTAAATTTATCTAACTATAAGTTAAAAGATAATATTTCTATATGTCATATTGTGAATACTTTGGAGGCATTGAAAGAAAATATGATTGTTGCGGAGTTGAATTGTAAGGAAAATTTCATGTCCGAATCAGAAAACTTTGAGCACTATAGAAATAAGCTTAAAAAGTTAAATCTGGATAATAGTTTTGTGAGGATTGAAAAGTATAATGATTTAGTAAATATGTGTAGAGCATTAAACAAAGTAAGTGAAGATGTTGCTCACTCAATAATCGATTTTCATACAACCAATTTGCAGAATAATAAATCAAAACAATTAGATCAGAAACCAATTGTCCGGATTGGGGAGATTTGTTTGATTTTACCATGGTTTATGAAATTAATAAGTCCTCATATTACTACCCTAAACAATCTGATACAGAATGCTGGTTTAAATGAAGATTTTGGGAAGCTTATTGAAAAAAAACTTGTTCATGAATTCAAAAAAAACTTTACTGCAAAAAGTTTCAAACAAGTAAACAAAGAAGGTGACTACGATTGTCTTGTTTATAAAGATGGAGTACTATTCGTGATTCAGACAAAAGCCACACACATAAGAGCTTCATTAAAGGATAATTTTTTATTTACAGAGCGTGAAATCAACAAGGCAAAGCACCAAATAGATAAAAACTTAATAGACCTACATGAAAATTTTGAGTCAATTCGAGATAGACTTGGAATTAAAGAAACTTCTATTGATGAGCTTCAAATTTTTCCATTAATTGTTACAACATCCTTCGAAAAAGATGGTGAAACTTTAATTAGCTCATTTGATCCGAAATATAAAATTCATAAAATAAGTTTGTTCGAATTGCAAATAATATTGAGAGGGGAAGAGCAAAATATGTTTGATTATAACGAGGTGTTCTTTAATCAAGCAGTCAAATACAAACAAGGAAAAAGAAGATGTTCTGCTCAGGAATTCATTGCTATGATTCAGACCAATCAGGTTTGGGCAAAAATAGATGCATCACCAATATCAATAAATGAGAAATATTATACCATTTCCAATTCTACCGCAAATCAATTATGTGATGAGTCAATTAGAGAGTTGAGAAAGGGGAATGTTGATAATGCTTTACTTTTAATTTCAGAGGCCATAAAACAGAATTCTTCTAATGCAAAGTTTTATTGTCATTTTGGAGATATTAATTCTGAATTGGGCCAATTGGATTTTGCGATCGAATGCTATACAAAGTCTATAAAGTTAAATACTGAATTTGTTGATGCATATTATAACCTATCTCAGATATATTTAAAGCAAAATAACTTATTTCCAGCTTATGCTTGCCTTACTAAAGTATTGGAATTAAATCCCAGTGATAATGATGCTAGAGTGAATCTTAATGCCATTGAATCGGATATTTTAAAGCAACCAGATCTGATGAATAAAATTAAAGAGTTCCTGACACAATAATTTCTGAAAACTCACACAGTTAGCTGTCCCTGAGAGTGTTCTCATTCTCAGGGAAAATCGAAATCAATTTTTGCCTCTCGCTGGCGTACCATTTAAAATTGATATTCGATGAAAAATAATTTATTAGCTGAAAAACAAATTCCTAGTGTCAATTTCCATTTATGGGAACCATGTAACATGAAATGTAAATTTTGCTTTGCAAGCTTTCAGGATGTAAAAAAATCAATCCTTCCTAAGGGACATCTTTCAAAAGAAGATGCATTGGAAGTCATTCGTGAGTTGGCAAACTTAGGCTTTCAGAAAATCAGCTTTGCTGGTGGCGAACCCACACTTTGCCCTTGGCTAAATGACCTGATTGCTGAGGCAAAATCACGTAATATGACTACCATGTTAATTACAAACGGAACTAATTTGTCAACTGAATTTCTAAAACTCAACAAATCCAATCTCGATTGGATAGCACTAAGTATTGATAGTCTCAACAAAGAAACCAATCAATTATCAGGCAGATCTCAAGCAGATACGAAAACATTATCTAAAGAACATTATTTAAAGCTCATACAAGAAATTAAAAGAGAAGAATACAAACTAAAAATCAATACAGTCATTCACAGATTCAATTACCAGGAGGATATGTCCGATTTCATGATTAAATCAAATCCTCAAAGGTGGAAGGTGATGCAAGTGTTGCCAATCAAGGGGCAAAACGACAAGCACATTAAGAGCTTGGAAATATCAGATCGACAGTTTTCTGAATTTATCAACAAACACAAACATATAAGCAGCTATATTTCAGAAACCAATAAAGACATGACCAATTCTTATGTGATGGTGGATCCTGCAGGCAGGTTCTTCGAGAATTCTAAAGGGATTCACAAATATAGCCAGCCGATTCTAAAGGTGAGTGCTGAAGAAGCCTTACAGGAAATGAATTACGATTATTCAAAGTTTGTAGCAAGAAAAGGAATTTATAATTGGAAATAAGGCGTTCACTCCTCGGGTCTCTGTAAAAAAATCACCAGAGAATCCTTTCATTACTAATTCTTATTTTGATATCTATGAAAAAACGTAATATTTGTTTTTGGTTAAGCAGTATTTACTAATAAACTCTAAGATAATTTTTCCCATGTAAAATAAATGTCATAACTTTTGCATTGATTTTCAAAGACAATTGATAAATATGATGAAACACCAACAATAATTAGGAATGACATTGCTATTTAAAAAACACAACTTTTATCTTTCTTTAATATTCTCACTTCTTTTAACCGTAATCTCTTTATGGATAATTCCCATCCCTGGAAAATATGTGTCCAAATTAATGAAGAAAGAAAGAACAAGCACTAACGAAATACTTGTTTATAACGATCTCGATAATGATGGAAATAGTGAGCTTTTACGTTTTGTGAAAGACTTTATTGGTCGTCCTGCTTTGATTATCGAAAACAGAGGGAAAGTTTTATTTCAATGGAACTTGAATGGAGTTTTTGCTCGTGGAACTTTTTATCATTGTATGGATGCAGACAATAATGGTAAAAAGGAGGTTGTGATTTTTACCTGTGAGAATGATTCTATTTTTATGAACGCCATTGATATTCAAACTCAGGAAAAAATTGTTAATCGCGAATTTATTACTAGATATAAAAAAACAAAAGGCAGAATCGACTTTGGCATTCACAAAGCAATTACTCTTGATGTGAATAAGGATGGCAACAATGAAATAATTTTTGCTGTAGCCTGTGCCTTTTCACACATATCACGAAAACTGGCAGTCTTTGATTTTAAAAACAATACATTGCATATTTCTGAGAAAGCAGGTTGTCACATTGGTTGGAATATTCAGCCTTGCGACCTTGATGATGATGGCAAGTTCGAATTCTTAGGCAATATTCATTCGCCGGGAAACAGCAAAATTGATTACCCATATTCCGATCAGTTTTCATGGCTAATGGTTTGCGATGATCAAATGAAATATAAATTTCCTCCCAGGAATATTGGAAAATACCCGGCCTTTACCTTTGAGAGTGTATTCCAGGGAAAAGAGGAAAAATGCATCGCCATATTTTACAATTATTCAGGATTAGACGATACTCCCTTTCTTGCGCTTTACTCCAGTCAGGGAATTCTCATAAGAAAGAAATTAATAAAAGATTCTGTGGGGCTCCGATCTGCAGTTATGTCCGTATTACAAGGAGAAGATAACAATCTGATAGCATTGTATCGAAGTAATGGCATAGTCGAAATTTACAATGAACTATTGGAAAAGATTGCCGAACGTGAATCCAGCCCTTTCTTGGGAGCAACAATGAAATCGGATATTGATAACGATGGAGTAGATGAGTGCTTATTTATAGGAAGTGATAGAAACGAGTTGATCGTCACCAGAAAAGACTACTCTCACCCTGTTTCCATTTTGTTGGATGATGATATTAAAGACATGCATCATTCAATGTTTCTTCAGAATAATACTCCGATGATTCATATTAATATGAATAATTATTCATACCTCTTTAGTTATACTAAAAATTTTCTTTATGCCTTTCGGTACCTGGTTTATATTCTGACATTTATGGCAACATTCCTGATGTTCCATTTCATGGGGAAACTATATCAATACTACCTAAAACGTCAGTATGAGGATGAAAAAAGAATTACGGAACTACAGGTAAAAGCAATAGAACAGCAAATGAGTCCTCATTTTACGCTTAATATTCTCAATTCCATAGGAAACTTGTACGAAAATCATGATAAACAAAAAGCCCAATATTACTTTGGGAAATACAGCAAATTGTTGCGAATTACTTTAATATCATCGGGTGAAATTTCAATTCCTTTAAAGGATGAATTGAATTTTACTCAAAGTTATCTGGAGCTGGAAAAGCTTAGGTTAAATAATGGATTTCAATACCATTTTCTAGATAATGATCATATTCCGGATATCAAAGTACCCAAATTCCTAATTCAAACATTTGTCGAAAATGCAGTCAAACATGGAATCTTCCCATTGCAGGGCAAACGGTCTGCCAATATTCAGGTAAATTACAAACATACAAAAGACCATTTCTGTATCACCATCGAAGATAATGGCATTGGTCGAGAGTTGGCCAAATTGCAAAATATTCCATCTACAGGAAAAGGACTTTCCATTCTCGACGAAATACTTCAGCTCTACAAACGATTCGAAAGCAGAAGCATAAATTATAAAATCGAAGACAAATATCCTGAAAAAGAGGAGTCAGGAACCAAGGTAACCATCATCATATCCAACAATTAAGCCATGTCCCAAATCAATTGCTATCTTTTAGACGATCAGATCAATTCAGTAGAAAGAATAAAATCTCTTCTGCAATTGAATAAGAGTGTAAACATCATTGGTGAACTCTGCGATCCCGAGAAAGCAATAGGAGAAATCTTGCAGCTTAAACCTCAGATTGTCTTCATTGATGTTGAGATGCCACGCATGTCCGGATTTCAAGTAGTCGAAGAAATAAGAAACAACCTCTTCTTTCCAAAATTCATCTTTGTAACCGCCTACGATCAATACGCCATCAAAGCAATTCGTGCTGGTGCCTTCGACTACATACTAAAACCCATTGATGTTGATGATTTACGTAATGCCCTGAATCGATTTGTAACTACCCAAAAGACATTCCACTTGCCAGAAAATTGCTGTCTTACAATGAGAGAAAAGGAAGTTGTGGAACTTGTATGTGAAGGAAAAACAAGTAAAGAAATCGGCGAGAAACTTCACCTTAGTAAACACACGATTGATACGCACAGAAGAAAAATTCTGGATAAGCTAAATATCAACTCCTTTTCAGATTTATCTCATGGTGAAAATTAGTATAGGACTGCATAAATTGAAATAATCATTAATGAGTATGAATTGTCACTATGAGTGAGTATCTAGTATTCATTAGATTGGTTTATGTTTGATATATGTAATCATTCAAAACTTAATCCAAATATGAAACATTTAATTACTCTAGGTATTGTAGCCCTCATTATAGCATCTTGTGCTACTTCCGAAAAGATAGCAAGCATAACTCCAGAACAAGATGGACGTGTAAAAATCGAAAAAAATGATTGCCAAAAGAAAGCTGAAGAGAAAGCAGAATTCTTAAGAGGTTATGGAATTGGTGTTTCAGCTGATCCTATGATGGCAAGAGATATGGCTGCACTCGCTGCCCGTAACGAAATATTAAACTCGGTGCAGGTATGTGCAAGCAATATGATTGATAGGTATAATCAGCAGCATAACTCATCTACAAAAGGTGAAATGACCAGGATAGATGTGGGACGAGTAAAGCAAGTGGTGAGGAATATTGCGGAAGAAACATTGAAGGGAGCAAAAATCATCAGCACCTGCGACTATAAGCAAGGGGATAAGTATGAAACACATGTTTGTGTCGAACTTACTAATGTTGATTTTACAAGTAAGGCATACAACAAGTTGACCAAAGATGAAAAACTGATTATCGATTATGAAGCTGAAGAGTTTATAAAAGATTACCAGAAAGAAATAGAAGAGTATCGTCAGCGCAAAACGGAAGGAACAATTTAGTTAGTTGGTGATGCATCAGAAGGTTTAGTGTGATAGATTGTTATTGTGCTAAACCTCTTTTGTATTCTACCCCAAAGCTAAGCCTTTATTCATATGACTTTCTTTGATAACTAGATACTCAGGTATTGACTAAGACTATCCTATAAGATGAAAAAAATTCTACTTTATAAGTTTATTCTATATTGTTTTTTGGCTGTTAGCCATAATGGTTTCACTCAAAAGAAAATAAAGGTTACCAGTGAAGGTATTTCCCTGAGTACAGATTTAACTCCTAAACAAGCCTTAAAAGAGGCAATTCAGGAAGCAAAAATCAATGCATTAATAGAAGCTGGGGTGAGTGAACATGTGGGAGCTTTGCGAATAATGATACAGAGTGAAACAACAAACAAGTTGAATCAGAATTTTAGTGAAGTGATCAGCAGTGACATTAGTGCTGATATTGTAGTGGATAGTATTTATCCGGAGCAGAAGGAGTTTCATGATGAATTTGGATACATGAAAGTAAAAGTCAAGATTGATGCAACAGTGTATAAATATTTGGATAAGAGAGATCCTACTTTTTTTTACAGGGTAGGAAATTTAAAGGATATTTATTTCGCAAATGAATCTATCTCTTTTACGTTTACACCTAGCAGAAGCGGTTATCTTAAAATATTTGCCTTAAACGAAAGCGAAAGCCTATTGGTATATCCTTACAAACACCCATTTGCAAACTATTTAAGCGACGATGCCAATCGTTTTTTTAATGCAGGAGAAACAGTAAGTTTTCCATTGCATGATGCCTATAAACCGGGATATTCAATTGAATTGAAACAAGGTAAACTCAGCGAATCGTCAATACTACTTTTTGTATTTACTAAGGATAACTTCACATGGGTTGAAGAAGTTACTCCTCAAAAAATATATAATAGAATTGCAAATATTCCTCCAGGTAAAAGGGCTGTAAAACATTTCCCTATCATATTAAAGGCTTTAAAGAATAAAAATCATGAATAAATTCCTACTTGTTTTCATATTAGTTATTAGTGCCACATCATCTTTTGCACAAGGATTTAAAGACGTTTTTGTTGAGAATTATACCAATAATTCAAATGATTGGTATTGTGGAACAGACAAGAATGTTGGCACTGAAATTAAGAATGAATCTTATTTCATTAATACCACTGAAGATGGAGAAGGTTGGGATTGGTCCAAAAAGTTTGTGCCTTATTCACATAGTAATTTTAAACTTCAGTTTAGTCTGTCATATCAAGGAGGATCAGGTTTTTATTATGGCATATCCTTCGGAAAAAAGAATTACAAGTATTATTTAATTATTGGGCAGGATCAGACTTACACTATACTGAAAAAAGTAAATAACTATTTGTCAACTGTGAAGTTATGGACTCAAACGCATGCTATTAAGAAATTTATTAATTCTACAAATGAGTTATCGGTCGTTAGAAAAGGAAATCAATTGATTTTCTATATTAACAATTCTTATTTGCACAGTTTAAAAGATGAACATTTTATAGGTGATGAGTTGGGTTTCAGAATTTGTAAAGGGCAAAAAATAAGGGTTCACCAGTTGAAAGTGGGAACAGAACCACTAATGTTTTATGATGATTTTACTAACAACATACAACAGTGGCCTGTGGTAAATAATGATAATGGTGTAGTTGATATAAAGAATGGAGTTTATAGCTTTAAAGGAAAAGAACAAGTGTCAGTTTTAGAGATAAGTAAAGAGGTTCGTATGAATTCACAGCTTGACTTTAAAATAGAAACCGCCATAAGGAATGTTGATGGAGAAGGAAATTATGGATTGATTTTTGGAGGAGAGAAGGAGAGTAGATATTTGTTTGTTTTATCTACATCAGGTTTATTTATGCTAGTAAAAACAGGAGGTAAAATAATTGAGAATTTAAAAGCTTGGACAAAGTCAAATGCCATCAAAACAGCTCAAGGAGCAACAAATAAGTTAAGCATCGAAAAATCCTATAGTAAGCTTAAGTTTTATATCAATAATATTAAGGTTCATAGTATGAACTATAGTGAATTCTATGGAAATAATATAGGCTTTAGGGTTGGAAGCAAGCAAGAGGTTGAAGTTAAATATTTAAAAATATACTCAGAAGCCAAAGGGTTTTATGAAATAGCAAGAGAAGAAGCAAGGGTCGGAAATTTTAGTGAAGCATTGAAACAGTTTGACTCCGCAATTTCCATGGAGGAAAGTTCAAATTTTTACCTAGCAAGAGCCGAGTTGTACACAAAGATTGGGAAATATTCCGAAGCGATCAGTGATTTGAATGAGGCGATCAAAAAAAGTGAAGGCATTTATTTAAAAATGTGGGCATTGGGTGAACGTGCTGACAATTATTGCATGATGGGTAAATATGATGTGGCCTTATCGGATTATGATGCAGCTTTAAATTTATCTCCAAATCATGAAGCAATAAAAGCACAAAGAACATTTGCCTTGCGATTAAAAAACAATGATAGAAGTGCAATAGAGGAATTGGAGACAAGGAAAAAACTTGCTTTAGAAGTTGATTTTGGAGAACAAAAGACTTCCAACAGAAATAAGGAACCTAAAAAGGCAATGAGCAAGGTATACAATCAAGAATCTAAAAATAGCTTTAGTGCAATGTTGCCTCCAATACTGGCAATTTCGGATATCTCATTCTCTAAGAATGTTCTGGAAGCCGAAGATACCGCTAAATTGAAGATTACAGTCAAAAATACAGGGCCTGGAGATGCACAGGATGTTTCGGTAAATCTATCGGGATTTATTAATGGGTTGAGCTTTCCGGTACAAACTCCATTACCAAGTATATCAGCCAATGGAGGTTCTCAAACTGTGGAAATCGATGTCAAAGCAGATATAAGCCTTCCAACCTCTGAGGCAGTCATTAAAATTGAAGTGGTTGAACCAAATTTTAAAGTAAGGATTAAAGGAAAGCAGCTTAAATTTCCAACACTAGAATATCGTAGTCCAAATTTAATTTTGGCCAAATATGCAGTTGTTGAGAATGCATCTGCCGATCCAAATAATCGTATTGATATCAATGAAATGATTGATGTAAAGTTTGCTGTTCAAAATGTAGGACAAGGAGATGCCAAGGATGTAAAAATAAACTTGCATAACAATCAAAAGGGAGTGATGCTTTTGGGCGTTGAAAAAGAAATGCAATTACTTAGGGAAGATCCTGCATTTGAAACCATTTTATCTGGAAAATATGAAACCATTACCTATCGATATTTTGTGAATAGTGAATTCAACGATGATGAACTGGTGTTTACCATTGCATCCAATGAAAAGAGTGGGAACTTTGGCTTTAGCGAGATAAAATCATTTTCAATCAACAAACAATTGGAAGAGTCGGGCTTCATTAGAACTGTTGCAAAAATTGACAATTATGATCGAAAGATTGTGATTGAGGATATTCCTGATTTTGTTGTTGATGTGGATACAGATATTCCCATGTCGGAAATTGAAAAACCATATACCTATGCTTTAGTTATTGGAAATGAAGATTATGAATCAAAGCAACAAACAATAGATAAAGAACTGAATGTGCCTTTTGCCTTAAACGATGCAAGGATTTTCTCTCATTACCTACATCAAACTTTTGGTGTTCCAAAGGAAAATATCAATCTGCTTAGTAATGCCACAGGGAATCAAATCTCACAAGCTGTTGATAAAATAAGCAAATTGGCAAAGCATTCTGCAGGAAAAGCGGAAATCATTTTCTACTATGCTGGTCATGGTTTACCTCACTTTGAAACCAAAGAGCCTTATCTAATTCCGGTTGATGTTTCAGGAGCGAATATAGAGTATGGAATAAGATTGAATGAAATTTATAGTAAGCTAGCCGAGCATCAGTCTACAAGGGTGATCGTGTTTCTTGATGCCTGTTTTTCTGGTGGTGCTCGTAATAAGCCATTATTAGCTTCACGAGGCATAAAAGTAGTACCTGGAAAAGAATTTTTAAGGGGAAATACATTGGTTTTTGCCTCAAGTTCAGGAAGTCAGGTTTCTAGTGCATGGGAAGAAAAACAGCATGGTCTTTTTACTTATTTCTTGCTGAAGAAAATTAAAGAATCTAAAGGCAACTTATCTTTTAAAGAGTTGAATGATTACTTAAGAGAAAAAGTCCCTTTAAAGGCCATTACTATAAATAAACCAGAACAAATTCCAGTGGTAAAGCCGAGTTTAGAGGTAAAGGACGTTTGGTATAACTGGAATTTTAAATAGTCTATAGATACCAATTAGAAACTCATTAGTTCCCAGGTAATAGATCTTTATTAGTTCAATATATAAACAATTGAAAATTGATAGTAAGGCGTTCACTCCTCGGGTTTCGACAAAAATTCCGCCAGGGCTTTCTCTCGAATTCGGGATTGCTTGTTCCGCTAGAACTCTAAATTGGGTTCATGCATTCAAACCAGTAGCTACTCAAGAAACAGGCATTTGTCAGTGAATTCACCCTTGCTTTAGTAGGGGTGTTTGTTTTTTCAGGCACTCACTCCAGCTGAGGCTCAGAATTCATTCCGCATTATACCCAATCAGGTATATTTCCTCTCCAAAATCACTTCCTTATACCCGTACGGGTATAATCAATGCTAAATATACTTAATTTATACCCGAACGGGTATAAATACAATAAAAAGAACTATATTTATACCCGTACGGGTATAATGTTATTTTTTTTAAGTATGGAAGTATCACAATTTCTAAAAGAAAAAAGAAAGCTACTCAAGCTTACACAGCAAGATGTAGCCGACAAAGCAGGTGTAGGAATTCGATTCATTCGAGAATTGGAACAAGGCAAAGAAACTTTACAAATGGATAAGGTCAATCAAGTATTGCAATTATTCGGATTCAAGTTAGGACCAATATCTCTAAAAAATAAGGAAGGATGAGAAAAGCAAAAGTATACATGCACAAGATTTGGGCAGGAACCATTATCGAAAATGAGGAAGGATTCACATTTTATTACGAGAACGATTATTTAAAATCGGAAAAGCCTGAAGCCATAAGTCTTACTTTGCCAATCACAGATATTCCCTATAATAGTAAAACCATGTTCCCCTTTTTCGATGGCTTAATACCGGAAGGTTGGCTTCTCGACATTGCTGAAGAAAATTGGAAACTACGGGAATCAGACCGAATGGGCTTACTAATGGCCTGCTGTAGAGACTGTATCGGTGCTGTAAGTATCATCGCCGAAACAACCGATAACCAATAACAGAAAACCGATAACAACCATGAACTGTTTATACTGCTATAAACCACTAAAAGAAAATCAAGTGGATTTTCATCCGACTTGTTCTAAAAAAATATTTAACACAAAAGTGGTACCCGTTCTCGATTATTCCGAAGATCAAATGCTCGAATTAGCAAATCAAGTAATCAAAAGTCAAATTGCAGTAACTGGTGTGCAGCCAAAATTATCATTGGAGATTGCTAAAAATCCAGACAACAATAAAGAAAGACGTTTTACTATAGTTGGATTATGGGGTGGATACATCCTTAAACCTCCAACAAAGCAATTCGCTAATTTGCCCGAATTGGAAGACCTAACAATGAACCTGGCCTCCATATCAAAAATAAATACAGTCCCACATTCCCTAATTCGATTGAATAATGGAAAATTGGCCTACATCACCAAGCGAATAGATCGTGAAAATGGAAACAAAATTCACATGGAAGACATGTGTCAACTCACCGAGCGTTTAACAGAGTACAAGTACAAAGGATCTTATGAACAAATTGGGAAAGCAATTTTAAAGTATTCTTCTAACCCAGGCTTAGATCTGATTAACTTTTTCGAGCAAGTAGTCTTTTCCTTCTTAACGGGAAACGCAGATATGCATTTAAAAAATTTTTCATTAATAAATAATCCTCATTTAGGATATGTTTTAACTCCTGCTTACGATATGCTTTCCACAGCATTGGTAATGCCCGAAGATGATGAAGATCTAGCCTTAACATTAAATGCAAAAAAGAAAAAGTTAAAACGTAAAGATTTTCTTTCAGCATTTAATCTTTTTGAGATTCCTGAAAAAACTCAAAATAACATCTTTGTAAAATTTGAAAGATCAATACCATCTTGGTTTAAAACTATTGAAATTAGTTTTCTTCCAACTGAAATGAAAGAAGCTTATAAACAACTAATTCAGGATCGAGCCAAACGAATAGATTTAATAGTAAAGTAGGAAATAAGGCGTTCACTCCTCGGGCCTCGGCAAAAATTCCGCCAGGGCTTTCCAAAATCCTGTTGCTTGTTCCGCTAGAACTCTAAATGGGGGTTCATGCATCAAACCAGTAGCTACTCAAGCAACAGGCATTTGTCAGTGAATTCACCCTTGCTTTTCTAAAATAATTTCAGGGTCTCACTCCAGCTGAGGCTCTGAATTAGATCAATCATAACTACAGCAAGGGTTCACCCTGTCACAATTTTTTCGCTCAACCACTCGTCGTTCACAGCAATTCCCGGCTCCCTTGTTCCTCGACTTTCCAATAAAAGTTAGTCGGTGCCTTGTCTCAATTATTCTTATTTAATACTATAGGTTTCTGAGCGTAGTCGAAGAACAAAAAAGCCTCCATTGCTCATTGAAAGCGAGCCTGCTGGGTCGGGTGCTATCAGTTTTTGTCATCTTTTTTGAGCGGCCACGGCCAGTACTTTGCCCTGGTAAAAATTTTGCATTCCATCATTAAATAAAAGCAAACACAAACAGAGAAGGAGAGAGGCAAAACGGGAGAAGTGACATCCACTCGCAAAATTTTCTACCACTTCAAAGCACTTTTACCTACGCACCCGGGTCAAGCACCTCCAACCCAATTGTTTTCTCATACATTCCATCCGAAAGCATTCAAAAACAACCAACCCAGTGCTTCACCCGGCAACATCCACCACAGCTTCAAAAAAGCCGCCAAAAACTGCTGGCTGTCAATCACAGAAAACAAGTTTCTGTTTTACTTGCCAGTCACACCCTCCCACTCGCGGGCGGCTCGCCACTCCGTAGTAAGGGCCGCTACTGACCACCACAAACCCCACCACCACCCATTTTTAATGCAGGCATTAAAAACAAATGTGATTTGGTATAACAGGTGTTAAAAAAAATCCTTTTTTTAGTATGCAAAAAAAAGTCTGGATAATAATTATACATCCAGACCATTTTTAATACTTCCCACAAGATTTGTTTACTTATTTTTTTAATACAGTTTTTCCTGAGGAAACAACCGTATTATTCGCAAGTAACCTGTAGATATAAATTCCACTAGTCATTTTATTACCACTTGCATCAGTACCATCCCAATCAACACTCATACTTCCTGGATTTATAGATCCAGAATAAAGAACACGAATCAATTGCCCCTGCATGTTGTAAATAGAAAGGGTTACATCACTCTTTTCTGTTACCCCAAAAGCAAATGTGGTATATGAATTGAATGGATTCGGATAATTTTTAATAAAGCCAACTTCAGGTACGATCTCTTTCTTGTCTAAATTCTTTTCTTCACTTATGCTTGATTTTGTGGATATACCAGCTACCATATCTGTTGGTTGACCATCAGTTTCATAACAAGTACTATGAGCTTCATATGCAGGTGCATCCGCAATAGCCATTTTAGCAGGTGCCGATACCAATACACAAAATTGACATGTTTCAATAGCTTCATTACCTACCTCATCTTTTAAAGATAGATGCACGGTATAAACCCTGCCATTATCACGGAAATCAAACTCCCGTCTTAAATCAACCGATTTACAATCATCCGCAATGATAATGTCATCTTCATTTCTTAAGCGCACAGGTATTCTGCTATCTTTAGCCTCATCACAAGTTACTTTTGTAATAATTACATCTTCCGGAGTCAGACTAGAACAATTGTCAGAAACAGATTCCACCAACTCATCAACCTTAATTGTTTCAAATTTTCTTTGATGTCTCAGAAGCATAAAATCGTCTCGATTTAGTCTTTTGCGAGGTCTTTCAGCCAGAACACCATTTTTATAATTTACTGGCCATTGTGGCACCTCTTCCGTTATATAATTTGATGGATAAATAGTAAAGGAATAACCCAAAAGCTTCTCAATTGTCGGAGGCGTTACATCTTCAACGATTACAGTTTGTTCCTGAGTTGCTACATTCCCATTTCCATCATCATAACTCCAGGTAACTGTATATGTACCCTGTTCCGTATAGATCAATGGATCTGAAGTTGTACCATTTATAGTGTCTTGGGTATATTCGTCATATGCAGTAGGTATCGTTGTTACCTCAGCCATACATTCCCCTAAGATATCAGGCAAAGGATCTACAGTTGGAATAGGCGGATCGTAATCTCCACGTAAGGATTGCAATTTATCCCATGCATCAGTCTTAATTGAATCTACATATTTATCTAACCAAAATACTTGATCATGATTTAATGAGGGAGAGTATCTGTAAGGAGCTTTAAAACACAGTCTTTTAGGAGCTAGTCCTGCAAGTCTAAGAAAGCTATCTTCTGATGGGTAAACTAGTAAATCATGTCCAGAAAACACAGGGAGAGTACCTATTATAATGAAAGATGTAGTTAGGAGTGGCCCCCAGTTCTTAAACCCATACATCAATTCAATTTGGGTTTGAAATTCATTCTTATTACTAAATTGTGTTAAGTTTCTGATTTTGTTTTCAAATCCACCCCATGATTTTGATGTTATTAATTGTTCTGCCATAGCGGTTACTACATTATTAACATGCTTCATGCCTTCTTCAAAAGGAATAAAATCATGTAGAGTAATGGTTAAACTATGTCCATCAAGTTGACAATTACCAACCATTGTTTCATGGCCACCAGGCACACTAACTAACCATACTTTAGTTTGATCAATTATTTCATCAAAATCTGGAATTATTGGTTCAAACATAAATGATCTTTCATCTTGTGCATATATCCCTACATATTGTTTCACTTTAGCAGGTAGGCGTAGATCATTCCCATGTCGATAAATTGGATCAAGATCACCAGGTACCGGATCAAAAGCTAAAATATTAATTTTTGATACACGGCTATCACTTGCAACTCTTCGAGCCATTTTCATGCATAGAATTCCACCTCTGCTAAACCCAATAAGATTTAACAATACTTTTTCTTCTGGATGATTAGCTATAATCAAATCAAGTGCCATAAGTCCTTCGTTGGTTACAACATTCCAATTTCTGACTCCCCAATTAGGATTAATAACTCCTAAAAGTGATAAATCATCAGTACCTAAACCATTGACAATATATTTATAATGTGAATCACGATTTGGAATTTCAACTTTAGTTACGATGCCTCCGGCAATGCTGGTTTTTTTTATTGCTACAGAATTATCATTATGGTATAGTGTAGCTATCAACTCCGAAGGATTAGGATTGTCAAAAAGAAAAACTATATCTTTATCCCAAGGCGCTTTACCTGGTTCCCACATATCTTCAGTCATGCTCGTTCCACAGAAATAAATATTCAATACCTTATCTTGAGTAAAAACATCTCCTGCTCCAAGTAAAAAAAAGAGAGATATCAATAGTTGTGTAAATAACTTATGGACCTTAAACATTTTAACCTTTAATAATTGTGTGTAAATCTTCATCATTTATTCATTTTAGTGTTTGTAAGCAATCACAAATTGAGCTCACGACATGAAATTATCAGACAAACCGAATAGGTCTAACTGAATTAGGCATTCAGAAAGTTCTGTTCATTTGTGACTATAAAAACAATTCCTTACTTAGTCGAAGGGGAATGAGAAGTATAATTCTGTAGCAGTTTCGCATCCAGCTTCATGAGCAAATCAATATCTGGAATGGGACATTTAAAATTTCAGTATAACCTCAGAAATGTTGCGACAAATTTAGAATTAAAGTGATTTTAAGAATATCAGAAGAAGTAGAAATCGCCACTTGATTTCAGTAAATTAAGAGTATAAGTAGTCTTTATTCTATAAGATTTAATGATCTAGTCAATATATGTGTCTTGAAATCAATACATAAGATATCATTAAAAGGCATAAAAACCAAGCTGTAGAGTATCTTGTTTAGATGAAATATGTGATGATGTAATCTTAGGATAACTAAGTCATGTTTATGAAATGACAAAAATAATAGGCTTGCGACGATTTATCATACATGAACAAGTTTGAATAATAAATAGCACCCTTATGCTTTATTTTTGACGGAGTGGATTGCGGTTAATGTGCATTCAATGAGTAGATTAAATAAAATTAAAAAGTTGCGGAATATGTGTCAAATTCAAGATTTCATTTTTAATATTTGGTATGTAGGCTGATAGCTTTCCTCCTCCCTGATAAACAAAGATATTTCCTCTGTTTGTTCCAATATCAAATGTTTACCCCGCTTGAATTTAGCAATTCAGTCAACAAGTCAAGCTTATACAAAGTTTTGATGGATTTTTTTTCTCGTTTGGTAACATGGCCTATTTACAGATCAACTCTCAACAACTAAAGATTTTTAATGCCGATGCAGAGTTGATTTGACTTTGGAAACAAAGTGCACTAAAGTCACCTATCAATTCGCTATCGGTAAAAAAATCCATCAAAAAGCTTGACATCCCACCCGCATTCCGGATAATGATTGGATGCTTATCAGAAAGCAGCAAAACCTCTGGATGATTTCCTTTCCCAAATATTAATTTAAAGTATGTTGGTGTAAGTTAAAGTAAATCAATCTATTGGTTTGGTTTTCTCTTGGAAAGATACATAAGTTTGCTATAAGTACTAACCAAATCATCATCATATGAATAAGATATCATCATTTGTAATCGGCACTTTATCCACCATGGGGGTAGCAGAATCATTGGGAATGGGAAGTCCAAATATCCAGGCTGTGCAGGAAGTTCCCGTTGACAGTACGGAAGCACTGATTTCTGTTATTGGTGGAGCCATCTCAACCATTGTTGTTGCACTGCTAAAGCGCTGGTGGAAAAAATTGGATGAGAGAAAGAAACAGCCTAATACCTCCTAGGGACCAAGTCTGTATCTGTCTCAATTCTATGTTTACTAATTCAATACTAACCAAAAACCTTTAATCATGGGGAAATACAATCAAGGAATCCTGGGGCCATTTACGGGGAAAGTGGGCTCAGTAGTAGGTAGCAGTTGGAAAGGTGTGAATTACATCAAATCACTTCCTGGTCCAAATGCATCGAATACGGAAGGGCAACAAAAGCAACGCAGCAGGTTCAAAGCCGTTGTAAGTTTTGCCTCTTCTTTGTTGGAAACACTCATTCGTCCTGTTTGGAATCTTTCAGCAGGGAAAATGACCGGCTACAATTTGTTTGTGAAAACAAACATTGCTGCCTTTGATGAGACGGGAGATTTATCAAATTTCTCTCAATTTAGAGCATCAGTAGGTAATTTGAGTTTACCGGCTAATCTCACCATCCAGGATGATACAGATGTACCATCAGGAATTGAAATGAGTTGGAAGGATGAAAGCGCTACCGGAGTAGGGAAGCCTGGCGATAAATTACATCTGCTTGTAATGAGTGGTTCAAAAGTTCATATGATCCATTCCACTGCAGTAAGATCTGATCAATCTGTTGAGATTACACTTCCTGTAGATCCGGGAGCAACTCACATTTACGCTTTCTTTGGAACAGCAGAGGCTGACGAATACTCTTTGGACCAATATCAAATGGTTAATGTGACTTAAGATCATGTAATTTTAGGGTGCTTAAAGCTGCTGCGATTTTCGTGGCAGCTTTTTGTATATAATAGTAAAAAAGCGAAAGAAATGTTGCCCTATTGTTGCCCTTTAGGGTGAAAATATATTCGAAAAAATGAGCTGATTAAGGATTTTTATTGAAAATGTAATTGCAAAAACAGATTATAGTTCATGAAGCGGGCATTCTTTAAGTGCTTGATAATGTGATCTTATGTGGTTTCAGTGTATAAAAAAAGACAACTTAATAAAAGTTGTCTTTAGCGGAGAGGAAGGGATTCGAACCCCCGATACGCTTTTGGCGTATACTCGCTTTCCAGGCGAGCCAGTTCAACCACTCCTGCACCTCTCCAATGTTGCAATAATTGAGTGTGATCACAAAAGTAAAATAAAATTGCAGATTTTAAAAAGTTAGGGAATATAAAATTTAACAATTTGCATATTTATTTATGCTGTAAATTGAGGGATTTTAAGAGTGCATTATTGGTAAAATACACTCTTAAAGTAATTAATCGAGATTATTTAGCTAGGCTTAAAATTCAGCCCAACATTTAAAGTTTATTCTTTTCTGAGTAAAAGGGTGTACGAAGGTGATTTCTTCGGCGTGTAACATTAGGCGGTCAGCCTTCAAACCATAAAGAGGGGCATCTACGATTGTGGGATTTAGTCCGAGAGGATGAGCTGTATGCACACGCAATTGGTGTGTATGCCCAGAGACGGGGTAGAAGAGTATTTTGCTTTGCAATGAAGTACGTTCAATAATATTCCACTTAGTAAAAGCTGACTTTCCATTGTCAAAACAAACCAATTGGGTTCTCATCCCTTTAATTTTAGTGCATAAAAAAAGCACCAAAGTTTTCAACTTCAGTGCTTATTCAGCGGAGAGAGAGGGATTCGAACCCCCGGTACGTTGCCGTACAATGGTTTTCAAGACCACCGCATTCGACCACTCTGCCATCTCTCCAGTATTTGTTTTGCTCAGGGTACGTGAATAAACCCGAGACTCATCTATTGAGCAATTCCTACAAGAATATTTTAAAGATTGAACGTTTTCAATCTGATTGTGGGGAGAGCAGGATTCGAACCTACGAAGACGAAAGTCAGCGGAGTTACAGTCCGCCCCAGTTGGCCACTTTGGTATCTCCCCAATATTTTCAGCATAAAAAAAGAATCTCAATCGAGATTCTTTGTGCGGAGAGAGAGGGATTCGAACCCCCGGTACGTTGCCGTACAATGGTTTTCAAGACCACCGCATTCGACCACTCTGCCATCTCTCCAATACTTGTTTTGAGCTTTTGTTGCTCCGTCATCTCTTGTGATAACGGGTGCAAATGTATGACAAAATTTATTTGCTACCAAACATTTTTTTGCAATAAATTCGAATTGTTTTCGAAGCGCTTGATGTTCAGTTGAATTATTTTTTCAATTAATGCAAATCAAGTTCGTTTAGCATGTATAAGGAGTGCTCGATGGTCTTAAAAATTTCGCTGCAATATTCATTTACCGCCTTTGGGCTTCCCGGCATGGCGTAAATTAAAGTTTTATCCATAACACCCGCAATTCCTCGACTGACCAATGCATTTGGTTTTTCCATGCCATATTTCACTCTGATTAGTTCCATAATACCTGGAATTTCTTTGCTAATGTGTTTTTGTATCACTTCAGGAGTAATGTCCTTAGGACCTATTCCTGTTCCACCAGTAGTGAAAACAATGTCAAAGTCTTTCGATTTTGCTTTGTCAAGTAGCTTTGATAATTCCTCTTCCTGATCGGGTATGATATGTTTTTTGATGCTATAATGTCGGTTTCGTGATTTGTAGAAATCCTGGCAAAGTTTTTCAGCCAACGGACCACTTTTATCAGCATATTCGCCTCTGCTGGCTCTATCGCTAAGTGTGATGATCATGGTTTTTATTACCCTTGGATAATAGGTTAATGTATCACCAGCTTTAAGAGCACCGTTTTTAATCACCCTACAAAAGATTCCTTCTTTTGGCATCACACAGTTGCCAACTTCCCTGAAAATACTGCAATTATCGCCGTGACATTTTTTACCAATCTGTGTAACCTCAAGTTCCAGATCGCCAAAGGCAAATCTATCGAGTGGGGCAGTATGATGCAATAAAATACCTTCAGTAGTGATATTCTCGGCAAATTCGCCAAAATTGATTTTTCGCTTCGCTTCTTCTGAGAACTTATCGATACTTTCTTTGGCCAATAAACTAACCTGACGGTGCCAGTTTCCCGAATGAGCATCGCCTTCAACTCCAATAGAGCTTAACTCAATACTTTCAACAGGTTTTTTAATTGTACCTTTCTTTTTTGAAATATTAACCGATAATACACTTACTTCTTTGTTCATAGTATGTTATGCCATTTTGATTTTAAAATTATTGGGGTGTAATGCCGATAGATATTTAAAGATCAATAACAAACGAAGTGAGCTTATTGATCATTCTTAAATACTAATCGGTATTATTTCAAGTCAGTTTTAGTTTTGTCCAATAGCTTAATCCCTTCTATTCTCATGTTTTTGTCAACCGCCTTACACATATCGTAAATGGTGAGAAGGGCAATGCTTGCAGCACTTAAAGCTTCCATTTCAACGCCAGTTTGACCTATACATTTTACCCTTGTGTTAGCAACAACACCATCCTCAACCACAATACATTTAACTTCAGCTTTTGTGATTTGCAGTGTATGACACAATGGAATTAAATCACTTGTTTTTTTTGCAGCTTGAATTCCTGCGATTTCAGCCACCGTTAGTACATCACCTTTTTTTAATGCATTTTCATTAATAAGTTGAAGTGTTTGTTCTTCCAATATAATTTTACCGGTAGCCCTGGCTTCTCTTATTTGTGGAATTTTATCACCAACATCTACCATATTGGCTTTTCCCTCATTATCGATATGACTGAATTTTCCCATTCTTATATTGTAAATGATCAGTAACTAGTTAATATGGAATTCATTTATAAGCACATACGATTAATAATTACTAATTATTCATTATTAATTGATTTTACCCTCCAATTCCATAGAAGCTTCCTTTCTTGTTTTTGCTTCCGGATTTTGGCTTTTTATTAATGGACTTTTTAATGGCCTGTTGTGCGCCCAATTCCTTTAAATCATATTCACTCTGGTTAAACAAGCAAGGCTTAACCTTTCCATTAGCAGTTAACCTGATACGATTACATTCAAGGCAATTGCCTCCATTTCCTCCTTCAACAATAGAAAATTCACCAGTTGCCAAATCCATTTGTCTAATGAATCTAAGATCAAGGTTCTTACCATTACAGTATTTTCTTAATGCTTCCAGATCGTCCAAATCGGCATCAGGCATTCTTACACAGTTAATTTTAACTGGATGTAAGCCAGCTTGCAAAGCCGCATCAATTCCTTTAAACACATCTTCGATATTGCCCAGGCGAGTTATCTTTTTGTATTTTTTAGGATTCATGGTATCCAAACTGATGTTAACCCTCATTAATCCGGCATTAGCCAGATCTTTGGCGTATTTTTCCAGTAGAATACCATTGGTGGTCATGGCTAAGTCTTCAATGCCAGGAATGCTTGCAATTTTATTAACCAAGTCTACAATACCTTTTCTCACCAAAGGTTCACCACCTGTTAATCTCACTTTCGTGATGCCTGAGGCAATGGCTTCTGTTACAAAAGCAACAATTTCTTCGAAACGAAGTACTTCTTCATGCGCAATGAGGTCAATGCCTTCTTCTGGCATGCAATAAGTGCAGCGAAGATTACAGCGATCTGTAACGGAAATTCTTAGGTAATTGATATTTCGATTATAATTGTCTAACATGAACAAATTCTCCTTCAGTAAATTCATCTACTTCTCTGGGTACAGCCATTATTCCATCCGCCAATGTGAATGCATTAATATGGGCTGAGCCGTGATATTCAATAGGAACTACTCGATTATTGGCATTAAAACGAACAGGGATAAATGCTAATCTGTCGGTTCTTTTGCGCTTGTAATCTTCTGCAATTGGCATGCGTACCATGGGTGCATTATAATCGTATCCCATCAATCTAAAAACAAGAGGTTTGCCTAATAATTCGAATTGCACAAATGAGGATACCGGATTACCAGGCATTGCAAAAACGTATTGACCATTTTTGGCAGCAAATACTGTATGTTTTCCTGGTTTTACAGCTAAAGTGTGAAACCAGATATTAAAACCAAGCTCCTTTAAAATTTGAGGTACATAGTCGTAATCTCCAACCGAAACACCCCCTGAAATGATCAAAATATCATTCTCGGCCAGGCATTTTTCCATGGTTTTTTGTGTGGCCTCTTTTGAATCTTCCACTATGCCATAGTAATTGGCATCTATACCAATCTTCTTTAGCTGAGCTTGTAATTGCCAGGAATTCACATTTCGAATTTGTGATTTATTCGGCTTTTGGTGTGGCTCTACCAACTCACTTCCTGTGGCAATGGTCGCAATTCTTGGTTTTTTATATACCAATGGATTGGTGCAACCAACGGTTGCCAATACGGATATGTGTTGAGATTTTAGCCTGGTTCCTTTTTTCAGAACCACATCATTCTCTTCAATATCTTCACCTTTGATACAGATGTTCGATTTTGTCTTTTCCTTGGTAAAGCGAATTCGGTTGTTCTCCAATTCTTCGGTATGTTCCACCATTACCACTGTATCTGCACCATCAGGCACCATAGCTCCAGTCATAATTTTTGAACATTGCTTATCGCCAACAGACTTAGAAGGAGCAACACCAGCAGCAATCACTTCCAAAACTTCTAATTCTTCCAATAAATCCTCTTTTTTACAAGCATATCCATCCATTGCCGATTTGTTGAATGGAGGAATAGCCATATCGGATCTTACATCTTCTGCCAATACTCGGTTTAAGCAGTCCGAAATATCAATATGCTCTTTCTCTAATTTTCGAGTGGCATGTTTTACTGTTTTTAAAGCCTCGTGAAACGTAATCATATTGCTAGTTCTTTATTACCCATTTTTGATCAGAGAAATCGAGCTTGTTAGAATCAAAATTGAATTCTTCACCATCAAATTCAATATTTAGATCAGCCAATTCTCTGTATTCTTTTGTGTTGGGTTTTAGTTTTTTATTGTTTTTGCTTTCTATCATTATAAATAAACCAGGCTCAAGAATTTTTCTCAAGCCTCCCGATTCTATAATTAAAAGCTGATCATTTGGAATTATTTTATCCAGACAGCTTAGAACCTCCTTAAGATAATCATCTTTTACTTGTATATAGTATACTTCTTTTGCTCCTGCGGCGAGAAGTCGGTTACTATCTTTTTTACCTTGTTGAAGGTGTTCTTTTGTAATCTGATAATTCGTATTTTTCACAACGAACTCTGTATCTGGCTTAAGCTCATGAAAGTGAGGACATATTTTAATTCCGATAACAGAATGCTTTTGTTTTAACGAATTGATAAGCTGACAAGCAAAGAGAGTCTTACCAACATTCTGACCATTGCCAGCCAGCAGAATTATATTTTCTCTTTGAATTGCCATATACAAAAAACCTCCAACTCGGTGCAGAATTGGAGGTAATGTATGCTGAAACAGACCAGTACCATAGGGTACCATCAATTATCATTCATATCAATTTCGCTCCTTTCCAATTTTTGGACTTTTATCCTGCGGGAGGCAAATTCGTTTCCAAATTTACCCATCGGTTTATAAATCTTGCAGTTATATCAATCTGGTTAGAGCTTATAAACTCGGAGTTATTTTAATTATTCATCGTAAAGATATTAATATTAACGAATCTACAAATGTGTATGTATGGCTAATGTAATAATATCGTTTGCATAAATTGTTAAACAATTGTTGGAAGCTCTTGTTTTGCTACGCTTTCAGCCTTATTGCATCCATTTTTTAAGATGAGATAGAGAGAAAAAAAGAGTCTTATTTATAATTAGTTTTATTAAAAAATGGTTTTATTTACAAACCAGTCAAATAAATTAATGGAATATGGGAAAGCATGGACACGATCATACGCACGATCATGGGAATTTGAAAGGAAGAAATTTGGGAATTGTCATTTTGCTTAATATTGGAATAACTGTTGCTCAGGTGGTAGGAGGTTTTATTTCAGGAAGTTTGGCTTTGTTATCGGATGCATTGCATAATTTCTCAGATGTATTGGCTTTGGTAATTAGTTGGTTTGCAAGTAAGTTGGCAGGAAGAAAGCAAACTGCTCGACAGACCTTTGGATATAAACGTGCAGAAATTCTGGCTGCACTTATTAATGCTGTTTCTTTAATTGTCATCGCATTCTTTTTACTTAAAGAGGCAGTAGAACGTTTGGGAGAACCACAGGAAATTCAATCAGGATTGGTTATGATTCTTGGAGGACTTTCCATTGTTCTAAATGGAGCAAGTGTATTGTTGGTAGTGAAAGATGCTAAGAATAATATCAATATGCGATCAGCTTATTTGCACTTGCTTAGCGATATGGTTTCTTCCATTGCCGTGGTATTGGGAGGATTTGTGATGTATATGTGGGAGGTAAGCTGGGTAGATAGTGTTTTATCCATTGCCATTGCACTATATCTTGTTTATTCCAGTTGGGGATTAATTGTTGAGAGTGTAAGAATCATTATGCAGTTTGCTCCAATTCATATCGATTTGGAGGAGGTACAGCAGAAAGTAAAATCAGTTAAGGAGATTGAAAATATTCATCATGTGCATGTTTGGCAATTGGATGATAAACAAATCAATTTTGAGGCACATATCAGTTTTAAAGAGGATATGCCATTAAGTGAAGTGAACAAGGTTCTTCGTGAAGTGGAACACATTCTTCATGATGACTTTGAAATTAACCATGTTACCTTACAGCCCGAAATTAATGGATATTGCCAGGATGAAAGTTTGGTGAAACAAGAAAAGCCTCATTCGCATTAATCGAATGAGGTCATTAAATCCATTGGTTTTTCCAATATGGTTTGAGCTCCATTGGTAAGAAGTTCTTCCATATCTCTAAATCCCCAAAGTACACCAACTGCATGCATTCCGGAATTTTGAGCAGTTGCCATGTCAACTCCAGAATCACCTATGTACATTAGCTCCGAAGGGTCAATTCCCATTTTCTCACTGATTAGAATTGCTCCTTTAGGATCTGGTTTTCGAGGGATATCGCCGCCAGCGCCTAATACATACTCCAGCTTCCAATCGGCAAGTAAAACCTTAACAACTTTTTGGGTCAATTCGTTTGCTTTGTTTGAGAAAACTGAAATCTTAATACCTCTTTCACTCAGAGTGTTTAATAAATCTTTGATACCAGGATACAGGCAAGTTTTAACAATGCAGTTTTCATCGTAAACTTGCATCATGCGATCAAAGTTATTTTCTATTTCTTTTGCGTCTCTATTTTCCAGCGGTAAAGATTTTTCGACTAAAGTTCTGATACCTCTTCCAACAAAGGTTTTGTAAGTTGCATAATCGTGTGTTGGAAAATTATTTTCCTCTAAGACCTGATTCATTGAATCGGCAATGTCCTCAATAGAATTGGCAAGTGTGCCATCAAGATCAAAAATTACTCCTTTTATCATGATATTTGTATGGTTTGAAATGCAAATATTGCACACTATTATCGTTTTACAAAATAATAACAGAACTCATTAAAAAGAAAAGCCGGAATGAGAGTTTTCAATCCGGCTTATAAATATGTATTCTATTTTTAGTGAACGATAGATCGTAATTCGGCATTATAATCAAGCATGATATCAAACCATTCATCAATCATATTTTGCCAGGTTCCTTTGCCATACAATTTCTCGTATGCCTTCATAAAGCCAATATCCTGCGACCAGGCATCATAACTGTCAAAATTCCAAACCAGACCAACATCAGCACCTCCAGGTGTGTGCAGTGGATTATTGAATACAAGGAATGCAACTCCTAAGCTTTCTGAAGTTTTCATGAGTTTTTCAGCAATTGCTTTAAAACGATAATACTGTCCGCGCTTAATGTCAACTGCCCAAGCTTCGTAGTGTTTCGATTTTTTTACCAGGTCCATACCAAACGACAGTTTTTCATTGAAATTCCATAAGTTTACGGCTCCGTATTTCTCAACCAATGGATCAATGTTCTTTTCCCAATCTTCATGATGTCCGTTTTCTTTTTGTGGACGAGTATCGAGTGCAGCATAAGTGGTAGGACCCATAATCCAAACATACCATCCGGCTTTTTCTCCATAGTCTACTTTTCTTAAGCCTGCTACATAATCACCTTCAGGATGAAACTTATCGTTGTGAGCTTTAATTGCTTGCTCAAATTTATCTGACATTCCACGTTTAGGTAAAATATATACACTTTCTACCACCACAGTTTTCTTCTCCTCTTTCTCCTGTCCAAATGCAATAAATGTGCAGAAAAGTGCTAAGCCTAGGATTAAACTCATCTTTTTCATGATAAATATGTTTTTAGTGAATATTCCCCAATTTACGATATTTATTTGGAAAGAATCTAATTAAAATTTATTAAACGATAGTAAATCAAGTAAATATAGGTGTGTTGGATGAGTGTGAAGTATGATAGTGAGTTTGAATTTTGAGTTAAAATTGAACTGGGGTATATTACTATGGATCCCCTGATCATGTTACTATTGATAACAAGGGTAAGATACGGTGGACAACAGGGTAAGGGTAGTATCGATATCTGGGGTAGTATTAAATTTTATCTTAACATGAATATTTAGTAACAAAAAATCTCTATATTTGACGTTCACAACGAAAAGTAATATTTGCTAATGCATAAAATGATTAACATAGCTATGATGAACATGCCAATTATTGGTATGCGAGGTGCTATGGGCATTATTGATATTACAACTACCACCACAACTACAACGACCCTTTAGGGGTCTATATTATTACATATCACCAAAGGTGGGTATTATCATACTCAAAAAGTACATAGAAATATTTGTGCCTGATTGTTTAATATGTCGTAAATTCATTTGTGCGATGTTAAAAACACTAAATATCAAATAACTATAACCATTATATAATCATTAATGAGGAAGTTGACATTTGTAGGGATATGAACTCGTTAGAAGAAGTGAAAATCATGAAAGTTTTAAAATTTGGAGGAAGCTCGGTAGCCAATGCAGATAACTGTAATCGGGTGAAAGAGATTGTCAAAAAGAATCAAAAAAGCTGTAAGCAAGTTGTAGTTGTGTCGGCTTTTGGAGGTGTAACTGATGAATTGGAACGCTGCATTAGCCTGGCAAGTACAAGAAACAAGGAATACAAAAATGTTCTGGAGGTTCTGAAGCAGAGACATCAGGAAATGATTCAGCAACTTGGAGTAAGTGGCAATCTGAATGAAAAGATCAATGCTAAGTTCGAAGAAATATCCGAGCTTTTACAAGGTATTTACCTGTTGGAAGATATCTCGGAGAAAGTTCGAAATATTGTAATGGGCTCGGGGGAGTTGCTGTCTTCGGCAATTATATCGGAATTCTTTAACAATGCTGGATTACAAACAGCATATTTCGATTCCAGAGAGTACATCAAAACTCAGAATGGGAAAGGGGTTTATTTAAATGCTAAGCAAACCAACTTAAACCTTGAATCAATAAAGGAAAAAGAATTCGAAGTGGCATTATTTCCAGGATTTGTAGCTTCTGGAGCAAAAGGAGAAATGACGCTTCTTGGAAGAGGAGGTTCGGATTATACAGCTTCAATTCTGGCTGCAGGATTGGGTTGTTCTGAATTGGAAATATGGACGGATGTGAGTGGTATGTATACTGCTGATCCTCGATTTGTTTCCCAAGCATTACCTATTGAAAGAATGTCATTTCAGGAAGCCATAGAATTGTCGCATTTCGGAGCTAAAGTGATTTATCCTCCTACTTTAATTCCTGTAGTACAGAACCAAATTGATGTTAGAATTAAAAATACTTTCGAACCTGACGATGAGGGAACTTTAATCAGTAAAACTCCTGGTGAAGTTCGTTCGGTAGTTCGTGGTTTGTCATCGGTTAACGATATTAACTTGTTTACCCTTTCGGGGAGTGGAGTTATAGGAATTAGTGGATTTGCATCTCGATTTTTTACAAGTTTGGCACATCGTAAAATCAATGTGGTATTGATTACTCAGGCATCATCGGAACATAGCATTAGTGTTGGTATTCATAAGGATGATACTGAGTTGGCCGTTGAAGCCTTGTGTGAAGAATTCGAAATGGAAATGAGAATGAACCTGGTGAATGAGCCATTGATTGAGGAAAATTTATCAATTGTGGCCATTGTAGGTGAAGATATGGGATTTACTCCAGGCATTTCAGGCAAAGTGTTTAGCGTTCTTGGCAAGAATGGTGTTAATATTAGAGCAATGGCTCAAGGTGGAAATGAAATGAACCTTACATTTATGGTTCGCACCAAGGATATTAAAAAAGTGCTGAACGTAATACATGAAGAGTTTTTCGATACTACTTACAAAAAAGTGAACCTTTATATTGCAGGACTTGGTAATGTAGGGGGGAAGCTACTCGAATTCATTAAAAATCAATATGAACATCTTTTGGAAGAAAAAGGGCTGCAATTAATTGTTAGAGCAGTTACAAACAGTAGAAAAATGTATTTTGCTGAAGATGAAAACCTACTGGAAAACTGGGAAGAGAAATTGGACAAAAATGGAGTTCAAGCAGATTTACAGGAGTTTGTTCGACTAATGGATCAATCGAACCTGAGAAATCGAATTTTTGTTGATATTACTGCAAGCGATAAGGTAAGCGAAGTGTATGAACAGATATTAAATTCAACGGTTGCAATTGTGGCTTGTAATAAAATTGCGGCATCATCTGATTATTCTAATTACAACAAGATTAAAGATGCTGCAAAGAAGCACAATGTTGAGTTCATGTTCGAAAGTAATGTTGGTGCAGGTTTACCGGTAATAAGTACCATAAACAGTTTGGTAAACACAGGCGATGAAATTGTTGGGATTGATGCAGTAGTTTCAGGTAGTTTAAATTTTATCATGAATGAATTTAATAAAGGACGTTTGTTTGCCGAAGCTGTTAAAATGGCTATGGAGCAAGGATTTACAGAACCTGATCCTAAGATTGACTTAAGTGGTATGGATGTTCTTAGAAAGCTACTAATCTTATCGCGAGAAGCAGGTTACCAATTGGAAGAGGGTGAAGTGAAGCATCAGCCAATGATTCCAGAATCCTGCCTTCAAGGGAATTCTGCCGATGAGCTTTTGAAAGATTTGGAAGCCAATAATGATTACTTTGAAGCATGGAGAGAAGTAATGAAAGAGAAAAATGTTCGGTATAGATATATCGCATCCTTTAAAGATGGGAAAGCAAATGTGAGTTTAAAAGAAGTAAGCCCTGATCATCCTTTTTACGATATTCACGGTAAGGACAATGTGATTTCGCTAAATACCAAATGGTATGACGATCAGCCCTTAATCATTAAAGGAGCTGGCGCTGGAGCTGAGGTAACGGCATCGGGTATTTTTGGTGATATAATTAGAGTTAGTAGAAATTAAGCGAGGTAGAATTGAATCGTGAATCAGAAACTATTGTAAGGAACACAGTAGTAAAAAAATGAATGAGATGTCAGAAGAAGTAAAAGTATTTGCACCCGGAAGTGTGTCAAATGTTGGGTGTGGTTTCGATATATTGGGATTTGCCATTGATGGAATTGGCGACGAAATGATTCTTAAAAAGAACAATGAGAATGAGATCAGGATTAGTCCAGTGAATGGATATGAAAACTTGCCAACCGACCCAAAGAAAAACGTTGCTGGTGTAGCCATTCAGGCATTATTGGATGACTTGGGAAGTGATCAGGGATTTGATGTTGAGATTGTAAAGAATATAAAACCTGGAAGTGGTATAGGTTCAAGTGCAGCAAGTGCTTCAGGAGCTGTGGTTGCGGTCAATGAATTGTTGGGAAGTCCTTATTCAAGAAAGCAGCTGGTTGATTTTGCCATGATTGGCGAAGAGGTTGCATCGGGTGATATTCATGCCGATAATGTAGCGCCGGCTACATTGGGAGGATTTTGTTTGATTAGAGGATACAATCCATTGGATGTGATTCATATCGATCCTCCAAAAGACTTATGGTGTGTGGTGATTCATCCGCAAATTGAGATTAAAACCAAAGAATCAAGAGAGCTTCTTTCACCTGAAATTCCTTTGAAAAAGGCCATTCGTCAGTGGGGAAATGTTGCCGGACTAATGTCAGGTCTTTATACTTCAAATTATGAATTAATAGGTCGATCGTTGGAAGATCATATTGTTGAGCCACAAAGAAAAGTTTTGATTCCTGAATTTGATGAACTGAAACTATCAGTTATGGAAGCAGGTGCTTTAGGTTGTAGTATTTCTGGTTCGGGACCATCGGTATTTGCTTTGGCAAATGGTAAAGATGCAGCAGATGTTATTGCTGGAGCAATGGATACAGTGTTCAGAAGAACCGAATTGGACTATAAGATATATGTGTCGAAAGTGAGTGAGGGAGGAGTTAAAATCTTATAATCAAAAAAAATAAGTGATAATGAAGTATTTCAGTACCAATAATAAAGAATTGCGTTACAGTTTTAAAGAGGCTGTAATAAAAGGATTAGCTCCCGATAGAGGTCTGTTTTTTCCGATAGAAATACCAAAACTGAGCGATCAGTTTTTCAATGAATTGCCTGGTAAGAGTCTTGCAGAAATAGGATTTGAAGTGGCCAGACATTTTGTGGGAGAAGATATCAATAAAGAGGAACTCAAAAATATTTGCAAGGAAGTATTTAATTTTCCAATTCCTTTGGTTAGGGTAGAAGAAGGAGTATATAGTTTGGAGTTATTTCATGGTCCAACTTGTGCATTTAAGGATGTTGGAGCACGCTTTATGAGTCGTTGCCTTGGTGCTTTTGCAAAAGAGAGCAATAAAAATATTACCATACTTGTTGCCACTTCAGGTGATACAGGAAGTGCTGTTGCCAATGGATTTTTGGGAGTTGAAGGTGTGAATGTGATTATTCTTTATCCTAAAGGAAAAGTGAGTCATATTCAGGAGCAGCAGCTAACCACAATGGGTCAAAATATTACAGCTCTTGAAGTGGAAGGAACATTTGACGATTGCCAGGCTTTGGTTAAGGAAGCTTTCGCAGATGAAGAATTGAATGCGGAATATAACTTAACCTCTGCGAACTCTATTAATATTGCTCGTCTGTTGCCTCAAAGTTTCTATTATTTCTATGCGTGGGCTCAATTGCAAGAGAAAAACAAGGAGGTAATTGTTTCTGTGCCTAGTGGAAATTACGGTAATTTAACAGGAGGATTGCTGGCAAAGCAAATGGGATTGCCAATTCATAACTTTGTAGCAGCTGCAAATAGAAATAAAATTGTACCAGACTATTTAAATAGTGGAAAATATGAGCCTAAGCCATCGGTTCAAACCATTTCCAATGCAATGGATGTTGGAGCACCTAGTAACTTTTCACGCATGATGGAGATTTACAAGGAGAAATACTCTGATGTAATTAAAGATTTAAAAGGAGCATGGTATTCTGACGAAGAAACCAAAGTGATTATGAAAGAGGTTTTTGATCGTGAAACCTATATTTTGGATCCTCATGGAGCGGTTGGGTATTTGGGACTTAACAAATACCTTAATAAAGAAAAACAAGTTGGGATATTTTTAGAAACAGCACATCCTGCTAAGTTTAAAGATATTGTTGAAGATGTAATCGAAAAAGAGGTGGCAATACCCAATTATTTGCAAGAATGTTTACAAAAGGAAAAAAAGTGTGTAGTTATTGGGAATGAATTTCAGGATTTTAAAAATTACCTATTAAAACAATAGTTGATAAGATTAAACCAGGCCAAAAGGCTTGGTTTTTTTTGTATGTTTAAATTGCTTGTGAATAAAGTATTTAGAAGAGTTGAGAAAAAAACCAACGATTGTGATTTTTTGTATCTCTCAGAAGATAAGGAGGTAAGGGTAGGTGTATTGTAGATCTAGTTTAAATCATTGATATTTACAAATGCTTTTCGTAAATAGAATTTGGTTAAACTAAAATCAAGGATAAATACTTTTATGATTTAATAATTGCTGCTGTATGTGTCATATTCAGTACAGTTCAAAAATCATTGATTGTTTATTATGTTTTAATTTTAAAAAGGTGAATTTTCTTATTTTTTCGTAATTGAAATTTGCAAACGTCCAGAAATCATTTATATTTGTATAGAAATCAAATTTAAAAGCATTTTTTAACCCTAAAATTTTATAAAGTTATGAACAAAGCTCAATTAATTGATGCAATTGCTAGCAAGGCTGGTTTAACTAAAGCTGATTCTAAAAAAGCATTAGACGCTTTTATTGAAACTACTACTGAAGCATTAAAAGGTGATGATAGAGTAGCCCTTGTTGGATTCGGTTCATTCTCTGTATCTAAGCGTGACGCTAGAACTGGTAGAAACCCACAAACTGGTAAGCCAATCAATATCCCTGCAAAAAAGGTTATTAAATTTAAGGCTGGTTCAGAATTAGCAGACTCAGTACAATAAATATATTGTAAGTCATAAGAAATTAGGGGGGTAGAAAATACCTCCTTTTTTTATACCACAAATTTTAAAGATGGAAAAAGATTTACTGATCAGATCAATTCAATTTCTTGAAGAATTTGCAACAGAAAAACGTAAAAATCTGATAAATGAAAATGTAGACAACCGTACAAGATATATTACCGTGGCTCTGGAAAATATTTTTCAACCACAAAATGCGAGTGCTGTAATTCGCTCTTGCGATTGTTTTGGTATTCAGGATTTGCATGTAATCGAAAACTCAAACGAATATACCCTAAATCCCGATGTTGTTATGGGATCTTCGAAATGGGTGGATTTACATCGGTACAACGAAAAGGATGAGAATACGCTTGATACCATAAATTCTTTGAAAGAAAAAGGCTATAGAATTGTTGCTACTACTCCTCATACAAATGATGTTCTTTTGCCAGATTTTGATTTGTCAAAGGGGAAATCAGCATTTTTTTTCGGAACAGAATTAACCGGCTTATCTGATGTGGTAATGAATCATGCCGATGAGTTTGTTAAAATTCCAATGTATGGTTTTACAGAGAGTTTTAATATTTCGGTTTCAGCAGCCCTTGTGTTGAATCATTTGGCGACAGAAGTGCGCAGAACTGGCGTAAACTGGCAGTTATCGGAACAAGAAAGCTTAGAGCTTAAATTGGAGTGGCTAAAAAAATCAGTTAAAAGAGGAGATGAACTGTTGGAAGAGCAATTCAGACGTTGGGGAATTGGCGGAAAATGATAATAATTGGAAGACCCTAAGACGTGTTTAATTAGACTTCTAATATTTTCATTAAATATTTCGGAAATGGTAAAAAGATTATTATTTTTGATGAAGACATTATTAGAATAGATAAATAAAATTTATTCGCTAATTCCTGACATTTAAATAATACCACTATATGAATTGTGTTGTAATTGATGATGATAAGCTTTCTAGAAAAGTTGTAGAGAGTTATATTGAGAGAACTGATTTTCTTACATTTGGGGCATCCTACCCAAGTGCAATTGATGCTATTAATAATATTAAGAAGAATGAGCCAGTAGACTTAATCTTTTTGGATATTGAAATGCCGGAAATGAGTGGAATGGAATTTCTGAATAGCCTTAACACAACTCCTCAGATTATTATTATTTCTTCAAAAGAGCAATATGCCCTTGAAGCTTTTGAGTATGATGTAACAGACTACCTACTAAAACCAATTAGTTACAGTAGATTTTTTAAAGCAGCTAATAAGGCAAATAAGCGTTATAAAAATAGCGAAGGATTTATTCAAGATAAGAACGAAATTTTTATTAAGAGTAACTCATCTCTTGTTCGTTTAAACTACGACGATATTCTTTGGATTGAGGCATTAGAGAATTATGTTGTTGTGAATACCTACCAGGAAAAGTATACCATTCACTTTACAATGAAGGCCATAGAAGAAAAAATGCCTGCAGCACGTTTCTCCAGAATTCATCGTTCTTACATTGTAAATCTTAGTAAAATTGAGATGATAGAGGATAATTCAGTGATAATTGATACTGATGGTGGACCAAAATCAATTCCAATTGGAAAATCGTACCGAGATAAATTAATGGGTGATATCAATTTAATGACTCGATAGTTTTCTTTATCGCAGGATTTTTTTGAATTTTGTATTCAATAAAAATTCTGTATATGATTACAAATAGACAATTATTTCTACAACACGTAGCTACAACTTCTGATTTTCCAATCGCATTGGAAATAGAAAGAGCAGAAGGTATATATATGTACGACCCGAGCGGGAAACCATATTTGGATCTCGTTTCGGGCGTTTCTGTTAGTAACCTGGGACATGGGCATCCAAAGGTAAAGCAAGCCATAAAAGACCAGGTAGATAAATACATGCACTTGATGGTGTATGGTGAATTTATCGAAACTCCGCAGGTTCAGCTTGCCAAATTATTATCCGATAATCTTCCAGATAGCTTAAATTCTGTTTACTTCGTGAACTCAGGAAGTGAAGCCAATGAAGGTGCACTTAAATTAGCCAAAAGATATACTGGAAGATCCGAAATTATTCACTTTACAAGAGCATATCATGGAAGTACACATGGTGCATTAAGTGTGCTTTGCGATGAGGAAATGAAAAATTCATTCCGTCCACTACTTCCTGATGTAAGAATGATTGAGTTCGGAAATCAAGGTGATTTGGAACAAATTACCGAGAAGACAGCTTGTGTAATTCTAGAACCAATACAATCGGAAGGTGGAATGATTATTCCTTCGAAAGAATACATTCAAGCCTTGAGAGCCCGTTGTACTGAGAAAGGAGCTTTACTGATTTTCGATGAGGTACAAATGGGTTTTGGACGAACTGGAAAATTATTTGCATTCGAACATTTCGATGTTGTGCCTGATATTTTGTGCTTGGCAAAAGCAATGGGTGGAGGAATGCCAGTTGGTGCCTTTATTTCTGACAAGAAAATTTTGGATTCATTCAAAACCAATCCAATGTTAGGGCATATCACAACTTTTGGGGGTCATCCGGTTTGTTGTGCAGCTGCCAAAGCTTCATTAGAGGTTATTTTGGAAGAAAATATTGTTGATGATGTTCAGCGCAAAGGAGAGTTGTTTGTAGAGCTTCTAAAAGATCATCCTTTGGTGAAAGGATTCCGTCAACTGGGACTTTTTGTGGCAGTTATTGTGGAATCGAAAGAAATCATGTTGGAGATAATGAAAGAAGCACATGAACTGGGAGTTGTAATGGATGCTTTCCTTTTCTGTGATGATGCATACCGTATTGCACCTCCGTTGAATATTACCGATGAGGAAATTCATCATGCATCCAATCTTTTGATTCAGGCAATGGATAAAGTAAATAAATAAGCATGAGATTTATTGGTGTTGTAATTATTCTGTTGTGCATGGGCTTCGGTGTCAATGCACAATTATCGGAAGTTGAGAAGGAAATTGCAGGTGATTTTGAACAGTTGGTTCAAGCTGACAATGATTCGACAAAATTTGTAATCTGTAAGAAAATTGAAGATTCGTTTTTGCGCGTTTTATCCCAAAAGGAGAGTTTTGATTATACTTTTTCCAAACTTAACCACATGGGAAAAATTACATCACTAGATCTTAGATTTAGAATTTACAATTGGAATTGTGTGCTTTCCGATGGAAGTTATAAGTATTTTGGAATACTTCAATACAAGGAGAAATCTAAACTAAAGGTAAAACTTCTTTCCGATAAAACGGATGCAGATATGTTCTCAAGATATCAGCCGGAAAATTGGCCGGGAGCATTGTATTATCAGATTATCCCATTTAAATCGAAAGGTGGAGCAAGCTATTTGTTATTGGGATGGGATGGAAACAATGTTTCAACCAATAAGAAACTGATAGAGGTGCTAAGTTTTGAAAAATCGGGAATAAAGTTTGGAAAGCCTATTATTTCCTGGAGGGGAAAACAACTTCATCGTGTGGTTTTCGAATATGCAAAGCAAGCACGGATGAGTATCAATTACCAGGAAAAAGAAAAGAGATTGGTGTTCGATCATTTGTCGCCTTCCAAACCTCAATTCGCAAACCAATTTGAATATTACGGTCCGGATTTTACACACGATGCTTTACAGTTGAAAAAGGGAATTTGGATGCTGCAGGAAGATGTGGATGTTAGAAACAAGTAATACCGTTAAGAAAATCTGTTTATAAAAAAGGTATAATTAATGAGCGATACATTTAAATATCAGACGGAACAATTTGCCGATGTTAAAATATTAAGATATCAGGTACCAGGCTTTGGAGATTTAAGTTTACAGCAAAAAAAGCTGATTTACTTTTTGGCTGAAGCAGCAAGGTGCGGACGTGATATTTTATTCGATCAGAATAACAAGTACAATTTAAGAATTAGAAGAACTTTAGAAGCCATTGTAAAATCATACGATGGAGATAGAGAGTCGGAAGACTTTAAAAGCTTTTTGGTTTACACAAAAAGAGTGTGGTTCTCCAATGGTATTCACCATCATTATTCGATGGATAAGTTTCTGCCAGATTTCGATGAGGAGTATTTTGGAGACTTGTTAGCCAATACCAATCCTGATTTGTTGCCATTAGGCGAAAAAGAAGAGATAATAGATTTAATGAATCAATTGGTACCGGTAATTTTTGAGGAAAATACTGAGGCAAAACGTGTTGTTTTAAACCCTGATTTGGATTTAATTGCTGATTCGGCTAATAATTACTACGAAGGAGTAACCCAAAAAGAGGTAGAAGAATTCTACTCTAATGCTGATAAGGGGGATACTGAGAGACCTCTGTCTATTGGTTTAAATTCTAAACTAACCAAGGAAAATGGCCAATTAGTTGAGAAAATCTGGAAGCTTGGAGGAATGTATTCTCCTGCAATTGAGAAAGTGGTTTTCTGGTTAGAGAAAGCGATAGAGGTTGCCGATAGTGATCTTCAGAAAGAATCATTAATAAAATTGGTTGATTTTTATAGTACAGGCGATTTAAAAACATTCGACGAATATTCTATTCTTTGGGTGAAGGATTTGGATGCTCATGTAGATGTAGTCAACGGATTTATTGAGGTTTATGGTGATGCACTGGCCTTTAAAGCAAGCTGGGAATCAGTTGTGAACTTTAAAGATATTGAGGCGACCAAGCGTACGGAAATTATTTCGGATAATGCACAGTGGTTCGAGGATAATTCGCCTGTTGATGATAGGTTTAAAAAGGATGAGGTAAAAGGTGTGAGCGCCAAAGTAATTACAGTTGCCATGTTGGGTGGTGATTGTCATCCGGCTACTCCAATAGGAATCAACCTGCCAAATACCGAATGGATTAGAAAAGAGCATGGAAGTAAATCTGTAACCATAGATAATATTACACATGCATATCATCAATCATCGCTGAAAAGTGGAATGGTAGATGAGTTTGCTTACACCCAAGAGGAAGTAGCAAGAGCCAAAGAGCATGGCTATTTAGGCGGAAACCTGCATACCGATTTGCATGAATGTTTGGGGCATGGATCGGGACAATTACTGCCAGGTGTGGGAATGGATGCTTTGAAAAACTACCATTCTACATTGGAAGAGGCAAGAGCCGATTTGTTTGCACTGTACTATATGATGGATCCGAAGATGGTTGAAATTGGATTGATGCCAAGTTTGGATGTTGCAAAAGCAGAATACGATGGATACATCCGTAACGGATTGCTGACTCAACTTACTCGTATAGAATTGGGTAAGGATATTGAGGAATCGCACATGCGAAACAGGCAGTTGATTGCAAAATGGGTATATGAAAGAGGGGAGAGTGCAATTGAGCAAGTGAAGAAAGAAGATAAAACTTTCTTTGTGGTGAAGGATTACGAAAAACTGAGAGGCCTATTTGGAGAATTGCTTGCCGAAGTGCAAAGAATAAAATCAGAAGGAGATCTTGAAGCAGGAAAAGCTTTGGTTGAGAATTACGGTGTTAAAGTTGATGAAGAACTTCATAAAGAGGTAAAAGAGCGATTCGAAAAGCTGAATCTTGCTGCTTATGCTGGCTTCATCAATCCGGATTATCATCCAGTTGTTGAAAATGAGGAAATTGTGGATGTTGAGATATCTTATCCTGTTGATTTTATGGAGCAAATGTTAGAGTACAGCGAAAAGTATTCTTTCTTGCCACACATTAATTAAAAAATAGTTTCACGCAAAGTACGCGAAGTTTAAATGTATAAGAACGCAAAGGAATAACATACTTTGCGTTCTTTTTTTATTTTTCTCCGCGTCCTCTGCGTGGAACAAGGTTTTGTCGTACCAATTGCCCACTATAACGAATAAGTAAATGGGAATTCTTGCATGCGTTTTACTTTTTCTAATTTTAAACACTCAATCTTAAATTAAACCATAAACAATGATTAAAAAAATATCAATAGGTCTTGGTGTTTGCTTGCTATCTCTTACTGGCTTTGCTCAAGACATGGAGTACACCAAAAAGTTGGTAGAGAAACTAAGCTCCAAAGAATTTCATGGACGTGGATATGTAAACAAAGGAGATAGTATTGCCGCGGCATATCTTTCTAAGGAAATGAAAGGCATAAAGTTGAAATCTCTTACTGAAAATTATTATCAGCCATATTCAATTTCGGTGAATACTTTTGCCAAAAATACCAAATTGGCTTTTGATGGAAAAGAGTTAAAAGCATCAAGCGAATATATAGTAAGTCCGAGTGCAAAAACAGGAAAAGGTGAAGTTGAACTAAGGTGGATTAACAAGGATGTTCTTACGAAATATTATGCATTGGGTGAATTTTTGGAGAAAGATTATTCGAATTCATTCTTGGCAATTGATTCAACAGGTTTAAATAATCCAGAGCTGTATAGTTTCGCTAAAACATTAATGAAAAAGAATGTTTTTAATGCCAAAGGAATTGTTTTAACCAGTGATAAATTAAAATATTCTACCAGAACCAAGCAGGACGATTTTGCAAGCTTTACGGTTAAGACCGGTACAATTAGCCCCGAAGTAAAAACCATAAAATACGATATTCAAAGCGAGTTTATAGAGGATTACAAAACACAGAATTTGGTTGGTTTTATTCCAGGTAAAAGTGATACTTGCATTTTGTTTACTGCTCACTACGATCATTTGGGACATTTTGGAGACAATATGTATCCGGGAGCAAACGACAATGCCAGCGGCGTTGCCATGGTAATGAACCTGGCAAAATATTTTAAAGCCCAAAAGAAGAAGCCATATTATACTTTGGTTTTCGCATTGTTTAGTGCCGAAGAGGCAGGTTTATTGGGATCGAAGCATTACGTTGAAAATCCATTGTTCCCACTGGAGCAAACCAAAATGGTTTTAAATTTCGATATGGTAGCGACGGGAGAGAAGGGCATTTATGTGATTAATGGTAAAAGTGTACCTGGCGAAATGGAAAAGATCAACGCCATTAATAAGGAAAAGAACTATGTGTTTAAAATGTATCCAACAGGTGAATCTTCTTCTTCGGATCATGCACCATTTCACGACAAAGGCGTAAAAGCTGTGTTTTTCTATACCCATAGCGATAATGCCGATTACCACGAAACAACCGATACTGCAGATAAATTATCGTACAAGCAATTCGAAGGAATCTTTAAGCTGGTAAGAGATTATACGGAAATAAAGTAAGTATCGAATGCATTTATATTCAGTACATATTATTGGCACTTTTATTAGGTATATTTCTATATTGGTAATCTGCCTGATAGAATGGAAAAAACCACCATCTCTTAAAAGTATTTATGAAGATGATAATTCTTGGTTTGGGGTTAAAAGTTTGCTTATTACCTTGATGATTTATTATTTTATAAACCATTATTAAAATAAAGTTAGTTGCTCGCACACTAATTGAGTGTGTCAATATTATACTAGCAAAACAAAATTATAACACAAAGGGATTTTGCTATTAGCAAAGGCCCTTTTTTGTTTTGGTAGACGTAGCATGCTACGTCTGTACAGGATTCCCAAACGAAAACCCTGTCAGAATTTTAACCCTCGATAATTATCGGGGCCGACAGGTTTAAAATACAATTCAAAATGTGACTCTGAAGGAGTCAGATGTTTATAGTAGTTGCATTACTATAAACCTGCGACCCCGTTTGGGGTCGAATTTCATTAGGAGGATAATTCAAGAATCTGGAAACGCACATATTCCGCAGCTTCGTCAATGATTAGATTAAATTCAGGAATGGAAAAACTAATACTTATATCATTCTTTGCAAATACTTCTTTAAGTATAGGATAGTTCTGCTTCATTTCTGCACTAAATTCATCTATAGTTTTTTCGATAATTACCTTTTTCATAGATACAGGTATATCATTTACCTCCTGTGTTGCTTCATATAGCTTTCTTAAAAGCATTTCTTCCATATACCTTTTAAAGGCAAAAGCTTTTTCTAATTCCATGGGGTCAATTTTGGTCAAATGGAATCCTAAAAAAGAAATATTATTTAGGTTCAATTTCTATTTATAAGTGATTATTGTGTATAGAAATAATACTATCTTTTTTTCTTTTTTGTTCTAACATCTGTTTGTGTCTTTTTGTTGACATTCTTTCTTGCTTTAGAATGTTTTCTTCATGTTTTTTTATTCGTTTTAAATAGTCATTCAAGAATTCATATGTAATTGAAATATGACAATTAGCTATTTTAGCTTTTTTATTTTTTTGATCATTAAAGAAAGTACTTGAAGCTCCAGAAAGTGATGTTTGATAGTTGTAGTTTTTGTCTAAAAAAGAATAATTCAATTTGAGAGTAATTATTTTTTTATCTTTAGAATTTTTCCATTGAATATTCAAATTGTGTTCTTTATGGTTTGGAGAAACCTTAATTTTGGATGAAATATATTTATCGTATTGAGATAAATTAGATTGACTATTGGCTTTTGAGTTAATGATTCTTTCGTATTTACTATTGAATATGCTAATTAATATATTTTCAATCTTAGTATAATTGCTTGGGTTTCCACTCTTGATATAATCTAAAACATAGTATGGATCTCCAGAATAAGAGTTCCATTGTTCATCTTCATAGGTAAGAGTAATTGAATTATGGGAATTATAAATTTTGAAAGGAAATTTCTCATTCAGATAGAATTTACCATTTTTTAAAGTGCCATTTTCATTTTCAAATATTTTTACTAATTCAAACTCTTCATCACTCATTCCTTTCCAAAAATTCAGGAATAAAGAACTGTCTTTGTTTTTATCTATTAGCTTTTCAATATTGATTTCTTCTTTGGCATTATTGCATCCAACAAGTAGTAAACAAATTATACTATATTTCATATATTTTATTTTTAGACTAAATATTTCATTAATAGCTCGAAAGTTTATTGTTGATAAATTTAAAATAATTTCTCACTAAACATTATAAGAAAACTTACTAATAACAAGATCATTCCTAAGGTGAATATGATTACTTGCATAATAAATGAAGTCCATGTTATTTTACCTAAACATTTGGTAATGCATCGAATGTCCTCTAATCTGGAATCATTTATATTTTCACTTTTAATCTTTGTGATTTTAGTTGTTAACCTAAAATCATACAATCTCGTTAGGTTGAGAGCGATACCAAGAATAAATGAGAGTATTAAAAGTATCAAACCTATTGTGAATATAGTTTTCCCTTCCTGTATTAATAGTTTATTATCAACAATTTTATTTATTAAGAATCCGATAACGGCAATATTTACTGTGAGAATTAAATTACTGGAAAATCCCAATTGGTCAATAGTAACCTTTTGCCATCGAATGAGTTTATCATTAGTTGTAGTCATTTTCTGAATTTAAGAATATTAATGCGTCTTAGATTTCTTACTGGTAATTTAATTGGTTCAGCTATTGGGTCAGGTGCAAATGCATTTTTGATGGGCATTGTTGGTAAACAGGTTATTAAAACATCAGGAGTACTTCTTTTCTCCAAATATTCTTCTTTGCTGACAAGATATTTTGTGTTGTATTCAATATCTATAAAGTTAAAATAGTCTTCTTGCTTGAATCCTTTTATTGTCATTAATATGATATTTTATAAAAAAATAACGAAACAAGGCCTTGCAGCCTTGTCTCTACCCAATTAATTAAATACTTATGACTTATTCCGCCTCGTTGTTTCCTTCCTCTTCGGAAGCAGGTCGGTTTCTACGAGTTCTTATTTTTGTGTTAATGGTTTCGATGTAATGAGTAATTTTTGCATAAACTTCGCCAAACTCATCAGCTTGTACTTTTGCCATCACCATTAGGTAGGGCAATAGTTCATTGTTAAAAATATCGATCACCACTTTTTTCTGAATTGTTGAAGGGATGGTATCTTCCTTTAATGCTTGTATGTCCTGGTTTTTAAGATACAGTGTATTTAACTGGGTAGCAACCGTTTTTAGCTCCATTATTGGAGTAGTAACGCCTACCAATGATTCTACCACTGGTTTCATATCAGGTTTTTCGTATTCTTCCACTAACGAAAAAGCACGAGCTATTTCTTTTTCGTAACCCAAATTGTAGAACAACAAATCGTAGCTAGCCATTTTATCTAATGCTTTCTCGGCATTTTTGGCGATGGTTTCGTCGGAAGAGTAGATATTAGCTTCAATAAACTTTTTTACACAAATTACTCTACTGTCGAAATCATTATCGAGTTCAGCTAACTCTTTTGTGAATTCATGTTTTCGTTCAATGCTTAATGCACCGGATAAAGTGTTGGTTTCAGTACTCAATTTCGACTTTATGTCTGATAAGTAGGGGTTAGTGCTTAAGTCCATTCCGTTTAGCACGGAAAGGGTGTTGGTACCTAAATGTTGAGCTTCATCTGCATCACATTTACTTAAAATTTTAACTTCCATAATGAATTTAAGTTTTGGTTATTATATATTTTAAGGTGTTGGGCAAAGTGAAATTATGAAATATAAATTAATTTAAAAAGATAATCAGTATAAAAATACTGATTTTAATATTTTAACAAACTTGGCAAATTTGACAGCTTGATTTTATGAAAATTAATGGTAATTTAATTGATTTTCTCTTTGAGCTTAGGATTCTTTTTGGGAAAATATCCTTACTTATTTTGGAGAACAAAATTCTATTGGCAAAATGCCCTCTATAAAAAAAGTTGACAATTTTTCGGTGGCAAAATGCTCTCAGTGGAAAAAGTTGGCAAATCCATGTGGAAAAATGCTCTCAATGGGTTTGGAACACAAAAATCCAATGGCAAAAAGCTCTCAGTGGGTTTGGAGGAGGAATTTCCATTGGAAAAGAGCTCTCGATGGGTAGTGAGGAGGAAATTCTGTTGGCAATTTGTTATTTGGGTAGAGACGTAGCATGCTACGTCTCTACGGTGTGGCATAAAAGAAAACCTGCCAGAATTTGTAATCCTGACAGGTTTATATTAATGATATTTTGGAAAAATTTTAAAAATTAAATTTCAATTTCACACCTGTATCTCTGTGATGCTTGCCATCAAAACTCCAAACGACTTCAACATCCATGAAAAGGAAGATTTGTGATAATCCGTAACCCACTTCCCAATAGTTTTTCTTGTTTTCGTGAGTTAGGTAGTTTGCAAAAACTCTTTCCTGAATGGCCAATGAATTGTTCAAAATTGGCAAGCGTTTCAGTAAGAATCGGTCAGACTCATATTGCAGGTGAGCCTCAAGATAATCTTCGGTGGTTGAGTGCTGATAGTAATCCAACAAACGGAAAGTGTTTAAACCACCGCCCAACATTACAGTAGGTTTGCTGGTATTAAAGTGTTTAAAATCCGAAAAGTGCATGTTGTCACTAGTTAGAAAGGTTCCTGCTTTCACGTTATAGGATATTCTATCATTAAATCCGGTTTCAAACTCTTGTCTAATCGAGGCTTCTAGCAAAGAGTAATCGGCTTCCGAATCGAAAACATCTTTAATGGCTTGTTTGTACCTTAAGCCGAATGTTGGTTGATTGTGATACCAGGTCATGCGTTTTACACCTTTTTCGATAGAATATCTATGGCGTGGCGTGTATTCCAATTTTGCTTCAACACTAAATGATTTGTTATCCTGCACCAACATTGGATCTACTCCTTCAGGAATATTGATGGTGTACTCATTATCATCAGGATCGGAAATGTACCATGAGTTGTTATTGTACAACTGCTTTCGATTTGCATATTCAACATTAGCAGATAATCTTAAACCATTTGCCAAATCGGTATTGTGCCAAATGTTGATGTAGTTTTTATCGTACAGTTTCATGTAATTGTCTTTAAAATACAATGAACTGATGGCATTCAGAAGTGGATCGATACCCGTTTTTCCATTAAAATCGACTGCTTTGCTTCCCAAACCAAAACCAATGTACGATCGTTTTAATCCGTTGTAACGATAATATGTGCTTAAGGAATAATCGAGATGTTTTCTCGAAAAAGCATAGGTGAATTCCGGACTTAACGTGAACAAATGCCCCAAAGTGTCGGATTTGGTATATCGAAATGGTGCATTAAAAGTAAATCCCTGAACCGTATTGTATGATACTTTATCGAAACTTAATATTCCGGGGGTAGTGAAATTTGAGTTCGATTCTTTGTATTTGTATGTTTTACCGAAAAGCAGGTGGTCAAACTTAAACTTTCGATTGGCCATACGCACCGAATCCTTGTATTCAGGAGTGTTGCGAACGATTTCCATAGAGTCCTTTTTCTCGAAACTGATTTTTTCATCTTCCGATAAAGGAATTGGACGCATTTCTGCCCAATACAAAGAGTCTTTATCTTTGGCATCCTTGGCCATTTTTACCTTTTCAATTTTAATTTCCAATGGCTCTCGCACCTTTTCCTTATTAGGTTTTTCGGTATCTTTTTCCATTAGGCGAGCCAATTTTCGCATTTCGGAATTGCTCATGTCATCCTTTTCCAGAAGCGTTTGAATTTCTTGTTTGCGCTTTTGTTCTTTTACCGATAATACTTTCGATTCCTGATTGCCCAATTCTGCCACCTGTGCTTCTTCCTGTTTTTTAGAAATGTCTAGTTTTTTCAGGTAATCATGATCCAAATCGGGATTCAAAGTAATCTGATAATCTTTAATAGAGGCTACATACATGCCTTCCAACCCGAAACCCATGCCTTTAAATTGGATATTGAAATCGAAACTTACTGGCATCCAAATTTCTTCTTTTACCGGAGCATACAATTGGTGCATGTGTACATCGGTCATTGGTAAATTCAATTTTAAATCGGCAGAGTGAATGTTCCAGTAGTTTTCGGCAATATTGATATAACCGCGAAACAAATCTTTTCCTTTTCTTTTGGGTGTTACCTTAATTTTGTTGATCATTCGCCCTTGATCTTCAAAAACCGATTCAAGTTCGAAGCGGTACACTGCAAAAGCAGTTTTATCGAGCGGAGAGATGAATCCGTCATCTTTGGTATTGTACAAATTGGCAGTAATAAACTGCATAGGATCTGCTTGCTCACCCAAACCAGATGATCGTATGGAGATAACCTCTTCCTTCACCTTATCAGGCAATTCGAAATGAATTTTCGAAATGTTTTCGGTTACGAAAGTTTTTCCTTCTGTAATGCCTTCTTCTGCCAGTTTCTTTTTAAATAATCGGGGTACGCTGGTTACTTTTCCCGATCCTTTTAGGTAAACCATATTGTTGTATTGGCTAACCTGCTTGGTGTAATAATCGCCCATTGCAATGGCTTTTCGCATTACATAGTAAGCAGGATCCTCGCCGCTGGCCAGCACCTTCACCTCTTTTAGCTGGTAGGTTTGAGGAGCCAGGGCAACGTCCATGTTCAGATCGTTTTCTGTCATGTTAACTACAACCTCTTTGGTTTGATATCCGAGGTATCGATAATGTAAATTCCATGTTCCTTTGGCAAGGTCCATATGGTATTCACCATCGATATTAGATGTGGTACCGGTTGCCAATTCTTTAATGTAAATGTTGGCAAACGGAATGGGTTTTCCTTCTAAATCGGTGATCTTACCGCTGATTTTTTGAGCATGTCCCGATAAAGAAATCAGGAAGAAGAGAATGATAGTGTAAAATTTTGTCATGTTTGGCTTTGTTTAATAAGTGTGTGACGGTTTAGTATTAATTTTTGTTACATATCAATTATTGCATTGTGAACAATAGAATTTGTATTGAACAGTGTGAATTTATGAAAAGCATGGTATTTTATTAAACGGTTTAAGATGTTTTATGTTTTTTTAACAGGAAGGGGAGATGGTAATATTCAAAAAGGAATGAATTTAAATTCCATTCAAAATTATTTTTATTCTATCAATGCCACGGTGCTCTTCACCTTTTCTACTGCTTTAATAATTGTGGGCTATAAATACTTCGCCATTCAGTGGCTTGTTTAATTTATTTTAGATGCGTAGCACCACAGTCTTTATAGAAATTAAACAGTACTACTTCATAAAGGTGCATCGCACCGCGGTATTTTCTTTCAAATAATCGTAATCAACCATCAAAAATAAATCTGTAATATTCCATTTTTACGGTGAATGAGTGATAAAATGAACTTTTTGCACGTTTTATTGATAAAACCTGACAGAATTCTGCACTTTTTTCACCTTTCCTGTCTTAATGTCATAATTATTGTAATGGCACAGGCTTTGACTAAAGGCAAGAGTAAATTTGAAAATTAATCTTTAAAAACAATATAACTATGTCAACAGGAAAAATTGGTGTTACCAGTAACGATCTGTTTCCGATTATTAAAAAATTCTTGTATTCGGATCATGATATCTTTTTGAGAGAGATTGTATCCAATGCAGTAGATGCAACTCAAAAGTTGAAAACTTTAGCTTCAACTGGCGAATTCAAAGGAGAATTAGGTGACCTAACTGTTCGTGTGAACATTGATAAAGAAGCTAAAACCATTACGATTTCAGATAGTGGTATTGGTATGACTCAGGAAGAGATTGAGAAATACATCAATCAAATTGCATTTTCTGGAGCTGAAGAATTCCTTGATAAATACAAAGATCAGGCGAATGCTATTATTGGTCACTTTGGTTTAGGGTTCTACTCTTCATTCATGATATCTGATAAAGTAGATATTGTAACCCTTTCTCATAAAGAAGGAGCGAAGGCTGTAAAATGGAGTTGTGAAGGGAATCCGGAATACACACTTGAAGAAGTTGAGAAGGCAGAAAGAGGTACTGATATTGTAATGCATGTTTCTGAAGAAGAAAAAGACTTTTTGGAAGAAAGCCGTATTCAGGAATTGTTGAACAAGTACTGTAAATTCTTACCAATCGAGATTGCTTTCGGTAAAAAGAAAGAGTGGAAAGATGGTAAGGAAGAAGAAACAAACGAAGATAATGTAATCAATGATACAAATCCTGCATGGACGAAAAAGCCAGCTGATTTGAAAGAGGAAGATTACGGTGATTTCTACAAGCAGTTGTACCCAATGGGAGAGGATCCATTGTTCCACATTCACTTGAATGTTGATTATCCTTTCAACCTGACAGGTATTCTATATTTCCCAAAAATCAAGAACAGTGTAGAAATTCAGAAGAACAAAATTCAGTTGTTCTGCAACCAGGTTTTTGTTACTGATTCGGTAGAAGGAATTGTTCCAGAATTCTTGACTTTATTACACGGAGTTATTGATTCACCAGATATTCCATTGAACGTATCACGTTCATACTTGCAGTCAGACGGAAATGTGAAAAAGATTTCAAACCACATTACCAAAAAAGTTGCTGATAGCTTAATGGACATCTTCAAAAAAGATCGTACCGAGTTTGAAAGCAAATGGGATGATCTTCGTATGTTCGTTGAATACGGAATGTTGACTGAAGAGAAATTCTTCGACAGAGCTAAGAAATTCTTCTTAATTAAGAATACCGAAGGAAAGTATTTCACTTTGGAAGAGTACGAAGCAATCATCAAGGAAAATCAAACAGATAAAGACAATAATATCATTAATCTTTATGCAACCGATATGGATGCTCAGTTCTCGTATGTTGAGGCTGCCAAAGCTAAAGGATATGATGTATTGTTGATGGATAGTCAGTTGGACAATCACATTATCAACCACCTGGAGCAGAAAGAAACCAACAAGAAATATGTTCGTGTTGATTCTGATGTAGTTGACAAGTTGATCCAAAAAGATGAAGTAAAAGAATCGAAATTATCAGAAGAAGAAAAAACTGATTTGATTCCTGTATTCAACTCGCAATTGCCAACCGAAGGAGTGAATTATATGGTTACTTTCGAATCCTTAGGAGAGGAAGCACAACCATTAATGATTACTCAGGCTGAGTTTATGCGTCGTATGAAAGACATGGCTGCTATGAATGCTGGAATGGGATTCTATGGTGAAATGCCAGATTCTTACAATTTGGTTGTAAATACCGATCACGAATTGGTGGGCACCATTTTGAAAGATAAGGATGCGAAGCTAAGTGATAAGCTTACGGATGTTTCAGCAAAGCTGACTCCACTTTTCGAAGAGAGAGATGCTTTGGAAACTTTGAAGAAAGACAAGAAAGAAGAAGAAGTTCCTCAGGAGGAAAAGGATAAAATGACCGACATCCAGAAGCAAATTACCGAGGTAAATGCTGAGAAAGAAGGTTTATTAAATGAGTTTGGTAAAGATAACCAATTGGTAAAACAGTTGATCGACCTTGCATTGTTGGCTAACAACATGTTAAAAGGTGAGGAGCTTGCTAAATTTGTGAAGCGTAGCGTTGATATGATTAAATAAGAAACATCATCTCATATATAGTAACAGCCGGACTTGTAAAGTCCGGCTGTTTTTTTGTTTATTCGTGCTTTGCATTATCATTTTATTTGATTGGGAATGAGTACGTAAAATATTGTGCCTTCATTACGTATTGATTCGAACCAAATTTTACCTCCCAATAACTTTGACAGTTCTTTTGAAATGGACAAGCCCAGACCTGTGCCTCCATAGTTTCGGGTATGATCTTCTTCTACTTGCCTGAATCTACCAAAGATCTCCTTACTCATATCTGGAGGGATGCCGATACCAGTATCTTGTACAAAAAACTGGATACCAATATTTTCCTTTATGTCAAAACCAAAAGAGATTGATCCCTCTAAGGTGAACTTGATCGCATTTTCTACAATATTTGAAAGTATTTGTTTGATTCGAACTCTATCAGAGTTGATTTGCGTTTCGGCAAGTTCAGGCTTAAGATCAAGAATGAATTGTAAATGACTTTTGTTTTTTTCTTTTAGTAGCTCTAACGAGGCAGTATAAATTTCATTAAGCAGATCAGCTACATTAAATTTGGTTTTATTAATTACAAGTTGACCTATCTCAATCTTTGAAAAATCCAGAATATCATTGATAATTCGAACCAGTTGGTTGCTGTTTTGGTTAATGATATTAATAAATTTATCTTTTTTCTCAGGCATTAGATTGTCGGAGGTTAAAAGACTCGAAAACCCAAGAATACCATTCAGAGGAGTCCTGATTTCGTGGCTCATGTTTGCAAGAAAGGCTGATTTTAGCCTGTCACTCTCTTCAGCTTTATGCTTTGCTTTAATCAGTTGCTCTTCATATTCTTTTAGGGCTGTAACATCTTCAATAAACCCTTCTATATAAAGAGGGTTTTGAAAGGAATCTCTTACCAATCGGGCATTGATATTTCCAGTCCATATTTCTCCAGTATTTCTTCTGAGTTTTTCTGAATAGGTTGTTAATTTACCAACCTTCATTAATTTATCAATGATTAATTTTCTTCGTTCAGGATAAAGATATATTTCATGAGTCTTTTTATTAGCAGAAGAGAGAACTTCTTCAGGATGATCATAGCCTATCATTTTAGCAAGTGCTCTATTGATGTTGATAAATTTTCCATCCAATGTAGTTTGAAAAATTCCTAGGACTCCCTGATCGAAAATTGTTCTAAATTTTTCTTCAGATTTTTTTAAATTTTCCTCTGCTTCTTTTAAATGTGATATGTCTCTAACCGATTCTATGGCTCCATACATTTTACCTTTTTCATTGATTAGAGGTGAGGCTGTTACTCTTACTGTAGCACCTTTTCCACCATATAAGGAAGGTACATATACTTCACCCATTATGTATTGGCCTTTTTCACTTACATTATTGTACTTGTCTTTTAGTGCTGAATCATCATTACCTATCAGGTCAATAAGTATAGGACGGCGCGTACCATAAAAAGGAATAGAATACTCATAGTTTCCTTTGCCTAGCATATCAGACTTCGAAATGAATGTCATATCTTCCAGAGCACGATTCCAGGCAATCACTTTTTTTTCCTTGTCAATTACAAAAGTGGCATCAGGTAAAAATTCGATGATGTCTGTCAGTTGGCGATGAGCTTTTGCTAATTCCGTTTCAGCTTTTTTACGTTTTCTGATATCTGTAATAAAGGAAAGAACGTAGTCTTCGTTTTCAACCACGATTTTTCTCATTCTAACAATGCTAGGGATTTTTTTGCCTGATTTACTCTGAAGACACCATTCAAATTCATTTCCTCCTCTATTCAGAGCTGTTTTTATTTTTTCCAGAGCCTCTTCTTGTGAATAAGGAGGAGTGCTTAGTGTTTGAATATTTACCTCAAGAATTTCCTCTTTAGAATAGCCCAGTAAATCTTCACAAGTCTTGTTTATGGATTGTATTTCTCCGTCTGGACAATGTACAAGTATAGCATCAGGAGAGTGTTCTTTCAACTCATTTAGGAAATAGCTAGTGTATTCCAGCTTTGCATTTTGTTCAATTAGATTCTTTTGGGTTTGTTTTTGTTTGTTATATATGGCTTGCAATTTGTCAGCCATTAAATTAAAAGCAGCTTCCAATATCCCAATTTCATCTCTCGATTTATGGGGGATTCTGTAGCTAAAGTTCTCTTTCCCAAATTCTTTGGTTCCGATGATTAGGTTTTCCAGTTTCGAGCTCAAGTACACCGAAATACCTATAGAAACAAGAATAACAAGTATGAATACAATTGCTGCTATCAGGCCAAAATTTTTCTTGGTACTTACAGCAAAATTAAGAATGTAGTTTCTACTTTGATCTAAACTTTGATTCATAGATTCATTCCCCTTAGCAATTATCTCACTGGTTTTTTGTTCTGTAGCAATAGCTGCTTTGTGAAATTCTTTTACATCGGCGCCAAGACAAACAATTCCAAAGCCACGTTTCGATTTTGCATATCTCCCCGTGTAGTATGGAATAGGAGAGACAGCGGTTAGTTTCCATTTTTTGTCCCAGTAATATTGATAGGAGCCTGAACCTCCATTCTTTGTTATTTGAAACAGTCCATATCCTGTCCACATTGGTTCGTTTGAGTAGCGCATGTCGAGTCCCATTTGGGCAGAATCAAGTTGCTGATTTTTGGAGGGGTTTTTCAACTGTTCTGGATTTTGCCATTTTGGGATACTTTTCAGAAATGTATATGCGTCGGTAATTTTAGAAGCTTTCCATTTTTCAAATAATTCATGATCCATCCAAGGGGCAACTCGTTTCCCGGTTTGTGGATCGTAGCCCATGATGTAGTAGTTTTTGGGATGGCTAACTATAAGTCCTTCATTGCTCCAAATATAACAGTAATTGGCAGTTTCCGAATTTGGAATATCCCTTTTTTCACCCATTATCGGAGATGTGTAATCTGTAAATTCTTGAATGTGTCGGTGATTAAGGGCAATAGAAATATAGCCAATCTTAATGTTGTTTTGATAATAAGGAGTTACCAGGCGAATAATGCCTTCAAATCTTTTTCCTTTTGGATTTTCAACTCCTGCGAAAGCAGATTTTTCAGGATTAAAATCTTCTCCTGCTTTTTTTGCATTCTCTTTATTGTATATCCCACGAATACGTGAACCAACGTAAGCACCAATAAGCTGACTAATGTAGATTTCACCTTTTTTTAGATTTTGTATTTCACTAAAATAGTTCTCCGATTGGATGTAGGTGTTTTTCTTGTAACGAATATTATTCAAGCTGTTTGAAATATTCCCAAACTTTATTTTTTCTTGTCCCGACAGATCGAAGAAGCTAATTTCCCTGTATATAGGAATTTCGCGAGTATTAATGCTGTAGGGAGGATTGTAATTGAAAAAGTGTTCATTTTGTTCCAGGGGAATAGGAATTGTATCAGATTTTTGAGGAGGTGTTGATTTGATTTTCCACTTGTGGAAAATTTCATCGTAGAAATATTCACCTTGAATACGAATTTGTGAGGTTCTCTGATTTAAGAAGTTTTCAAAAGTTTTATTTGAAAGAGGAAGGTTTGCCAATAACAGAAGGTCCTCATCGCGTTGGTATAAAAACTGCGCAATCTCATTGGCTATGTTATTTCCGTAATGTTCAATGTACTTTTGATATTCCAGATCCAGTTCATTAATATGATTCTGTATGGCTTTGTGTGATAATTCCTGATAGGATCGTTTGTTTTGCAGAAAGCTGTTCTCAAGATTGGTGAGTAAGCTATTCTCCAGTTTATCAGCGCCATTTAAAGCAATAAATGTAATGGCAAGAATAGCAAACAGGTTGATTGCAGTAAGTAATAAAATTAGTTTTGATTTAATTGGTAGACTATTAAACCAATGTAGTATTTTACTTAAGGGGGGAGACCTGAATAGCATGATTGTAAAGACTAGGGGTTTGCTGTAATTTACAATTAAAATGTAAGTATAGCAATTCGAATCTTAACAAAGAATCATGCATAACTTATAGGAATATAGATGTTTCCTATAGAAAAAGAGAGGGGGAGAAGCTTATAAGATTTTTGTATTCCGATAGAAATGGAATTTTCGAAATACAAAAATCATTTATAGAAGATTATTTACGTCTTTTCTTTTTATTTCTTTTTTGAGCTTCTAATTGCTTTTGTCGGCCCTTGGAACCAGAAGGAGTTTTCATGTTCTTGGCTTTTTTCTGATGGAAAGCTCCGGTATCACGTCTTATCGTATTTTTTACCTTGATATTTCTAGTTTGCTTTTTCTCATCTTCCAAAAGTTGTGAAGTGATTTCAACATCCAAAGGAACAGATTCAAGAGAAACAGGCTTGCGAATCAAATCCTCGATTTTTTCCATTAATTCTTCTTCGCCTTCGTTTACAAAGCTAATTGCAGTACCTTCTTTCTCCGCACGACCAGTTCTTCCTACACGGTGAACATACTCTACATAGTTGGTAGGAATATCAAAGTTGATGACATGACTAACATCTTCGATATCGATACCACGAGCAGCAACATCCGAAGAAACCATTACCCTTGCTCTACCTTCTTTAAAAGCATTCAGAGCATTGATACGTGTGTTTTGAGCTTTGTTGGAGTGAATCACACTCAACTCTTCTCCTAAAAAATCTTCTAATCTGTCAACAATTCTGTCAGCATTTTTCTTGGTTTCGGTAAAAACCATCACCTTGTTGAATTCTTCTTTGTCTTCCAATAGGTGCTTTAACAAGTTCACCTTGCTTAAAATGTTAGGAACACGATACTGAATTTGATGTATGTTCTTTACGGTTGTTGCCTGTGGAGCAACTTCAATTCTTTCCGGAAGAAATAAGAAATCATCCGACATTTTAGCCACAGTATCCGAAAAAGTTGCTGAGAACAATAGGTTTTGATGTTTTTCTGGTAAAATATCAAAAATGGCATTCAATTGAGGCATGAATCCAAGATCCATCATTTTGTCAGCTTCGTCAATTACCAAAGTTCTAACTTGCGACATCTTCAAAACTCTTGTCATATAGATGTCCATCAATCGACCGGGAGTCGCAACCAAAATATCTACACCATCATAAACCTTTTCTTTCTGAGTATTGATATTTACACCACCATAAATTCCCAAAGTGCGAATATCCATGTAAGGGGTTAACAACTCAATGGTTTCGCAAACCTGCAAAACCAACTCTCGGGTTGGAACAACGATCAATGCACGAGGATCCATTCCTTTTGCAAAGTTCAATTTCATCAATATTGGCATTAAGTAAGCCAAAGTTTTACCTGTACCGGTTTGTGCAATACCAATAATATCTTTTCCCGAACGAACAGGAGAAAATACCTGGTGTTGAATTTCAGTAGGTTTTTCAAATCCGGCTTCATCCAAAGCCATTCTAATTTGCTTACTTAGTTTGATATCGTCAAATGAAATCATTGCTCAAATTTTTTTAAAAAGTTCCGCAAAAATAGGGAATTTTTAGCGAATGAATGAAATTGTTAATGTAGAAATGCGTTCAATATATTACTAATTGTATATCAATGCATTAATTCCATATTGTACTCACTTCGTTTTTTAACATTGCTATAGATTTGTCAATTTCAGGATTCTGAATCTGCATATGCGATTCAATAACGGCCTTACTCAATCCAAGAGAGGAGTCGGTTGGAATCAATTGTGATGCCTCCGAATTGATAAGTTGAATAATATTTTCCTTTGCAGCTTTTATCTGTTTCCACAATTCGCCTGAAACATACATTTGTTGCGATAAATTGTGTTCGAATTCTGTTCTGATGGCAGCAACCAATTTTTGTTGTAATTGCTGATTGTTCAAGCCCACAACATTCTCACGCACGATTAAGGATTCAGGATGAATTCTCTCTAAAAAGATAATTAATCGTTCATAGGCTTGTAATCGAATGGGCGTGATTTCTTTCTGATTTTTTAGAAAGATTTCTTGTTTTCTTTTTTGTTCATCTCTTTTAAAAAATGCTTTTATTACAAAGTATGCCGTTGCAAAAACGACCAAGGAAGGCAATATATATTTACTTATCTCAAGAATACCTGTCATTTTTTTAGGTTTTAGTTTAAAATTTTGTTTTTAGTTCATCCCCTGTGTATTTAAAAACAGTATCTTTACATGCAGTAAGCAAAATTTTGTAAAAACCACTATATTTTGTTTACAGGGGGACATTTTTTTAACAAAAGTATTAACCAAATTTTTAAATCCCTAAATTAAATTTAGAATGTTGAAAGTTTCGGACCGTATTGCAGCGATGGAATTATCTCCAACGCTTGCTATGTCACAGAAAAGTAGAGAAATGAAAGCTCAGGGAATCGATGTGATTAACCTGAGTGTTGGCGAACCTGATTTTGACACTCCTGATCATATCAAGAAAGCAGCGCAGAAGGCAATTGATGATAATTATTCACATTATTCGCCAGTTCCTGGGTTTCTTGAGTTGCGTCAGGCTGTTGTAAATAAGTTAAAACGTGAAAACGGATTAGATTATACAACAGATCAAATTGTAGTATCAAACGGAGCGAAACAGTCAATTGCCAATGCAATGATGAGCATTGTGAACAAAGGAGATGAGGTAATCATTCCTTCGCCATTTTGGGTAAGTTACAGTGAAATTGTAAAACTTGCTGAAGGAACAAGTGTCTTTATTCCAACTAGCATTGAACAGGACTTTAAAATTACTCCTGATCAGCTTGAAAAGGCGATTACTTCTAAAACCAAGGCATTTTTGTTCAGTTCACCAAGTAATCCAACGGGAAGTCTGTATTCAAAGGAAGAGTTGCGTGCTCTTGCTGATGTTTTTGCAAAGTATCCGGACATCGTAATCATGTCTGATGAAATTTATGAGCACATCAATTACGTAGGTTCGCACGAAAGTATGGCTCAATTTGCCGATATGAAAGATCGTGTTGTTGTGATAAATGGTGTTTCGAAAGGATACGCAATGACCGGATGGCGAATTGGATATATTGCTGCTCCGTTATGGATTGCAAAAGCATGTGGTAAACTACAAGGTCAGATGACTTCTGGAGCTTCTTCTATTGCTCAAATGGCTTCAGTTGCAGCTTTAGACGGTGATCAGTCGAGTGTTGTATCCATGAGAACTGCTTTTAAGAAGCGAAGAGATTTAGCCTTGTCGCAGCTTAAAGAAATAACTGGTTTTGAAATTCGTGAACCGAAAGGTGCTTTTTACCTGTTTCCACAGGTGAGCCAGTTGTTTGGAAAATCAAATGGTAGCCTAACCATAAATAATGCAACGGATTTGAGTTTGTATTTATTGGAGTCGGCAAATGTTGCGACCGTAACAGGTGAAGCTTTTGGAGCTCCTGAGTGTTTGCGATTATCTTATGCTACCAGCGAAGAGCAAATGGCAGAGGCGATTCGAAGAATTAAATCAGCGATAGAGAATCTGAAATAGTATTATAAGCATATATGATGAAGCCAGTACAAAATGTACTGGCTTTTTTTGTGTCAATAATTAATTGTTAAAAAATCATAAAAAATAAAATGATAGGTAGGGGAATGCATAGTTAAAATGGTTTAGCAATAAACTACAATCATGAAACACAAAAGCTTATCAATCTTACTGATTGTCTTATTGACAAGCAATTTTTTAATGGCACAACATGTTTATCATTCCTACGATAAACCAGAAACATCCGAACAATTAAGCGACAAAACTGGAAAAGTAGAATCAAAAGGAGATAATTTTGAGGTGGGATTCCACTATGGACCTGCATGGACTTCTGGAGATACAAAGGACTTTGCAAGACGAGGAAATGCCTTTAGTATGAATATTGGGACCAATAATGGTAGAGTATATTTCGGTACGGAGTTTAGTATTACCAGTTGGAAAGATTACCAGGAAATACCTGAAGCTAAAGAATTGAATTTTAATGAAACAAACTTTCTATGGTTAGTGCAAACGAAGCTGTTTTTAGGGGAAGGAAATGTGCAGCCGTATATTGGTTGTGGAACAGATTTGATAAGTTTTGGTGAAGCCATATTAACAGCGGAAGATGAGGACGAAGACCATTACCATTCCAGTTATTATGAGGAAGAAAAGAACTATAATACATGGTTTGTTCCTAGTTTCGGTTTAAGATGGAAAATGAGCAAGGATTTAAGTGGTAATGTAGGCCTAAGTGCTGACTTATCAAGAAATTATAGCTATGCGAGATTACAAGTAGGTATTGTTTTTTAATTTATTTGTGGTATGTTTTTTCAAAAAAATAGTCTTCTGTTGGTTCTGTTAATGTTTTGCTGGCTAACATCCCAATCCCAAGAGAAATACTATCAATATTCAAAAAGTACGAGTAAAAATAAAGTAGATCTTGATTTGATAACAGAGTTTGAAATTGGCTTTCATGCAGGACCGAACTGGACAATAGGGAATACAAGAAAAATAGCCAGTTTTGGTCAGGTTTACAGTCTGAATATGGGGTGGAATGATGGAAAGTTTTACTTTGGAACAGAATTTAATTTAAGGTTTTGGGATGAAATATTAAATGATTCCAAAGCCAATCGAGTTGATTTCAATAATCAACAATTTCTTTGGTTGTTGCATATAAAGTATTATGTGATAAAAGGTGATGTACAGCCTTTCCTGGGCGTTGGAACGGATTTTTTGTCACTTATAGATCATGCAATAAATCCATCTGATGATGATGATACTGATTATAGATATCATGAAAGACAAAAGTTTCTAAATTATAACGCATGGTTTGTACCAACAGCGGGTGTTCGAATTAAAATAAGAAGGTACATGTTTGCAGAAATAAGTTCAACGCTCGATATTTCTGACAATTACAATTCGATGCGACTGCAAGTTGGTTTTATTTATCAACCACAGTTTTAAAACAAAAAAACTCCCCCAAAATTTTGGAGGAGTTTTGTATATCTGGTATTGATTTACTTATGAATATAATTCTTTTAAGCGTTTTGCCATACCATCTGCTAAAGCTTCACACTGATCGAAATCTTCTTGTCCTGGAGCACATAATGCTTCAGGAGTAACTTCGATGGTTTCCCATTTAATGTTTTCAGCAAATTTATTCAAACGCTTAAGGCCACCGCCTCCCCATGATTTAGATCCGAATACACCAAGTACATGATCTTTAACTCCCATGTGCTCTAATTCGTTGATTAAAGTTTCCATGGTTGGGAAAACATCACCATTGTATGCGCAACTACCCAAAATTACCCCACGATATCTGAAAATATCATTGATGATGTAAGATGGGTGAGTTTTTGATGAATCGTGAATACGGATTTTCTTGATTCCTTTTCTTACCAAATGACGCGCAATGTTATCAGCCATTTTCTCGGTGTTACCATACATCGATGAATAAACGATTACACATCCTTCATCAGTTTTGTATTGGCTCCATTTGTCGTATTTGGCAACAATATCAGCAATGTGAGTTCTCCAAATCGGACCGTGAGTCGCACAGATCATCTTAATTTCAAGGCCACCTAACTTTTTCAATGCATTTTGAGTTGGACGACCATATTTACCAACAATATTTGAATAGTAACGGCTAATTTCTTCTTCTAAGTAATCTAAATCAAGCTCGTCGTCGAAAATACCACCATCAAGGGTACCGAAAGCACCAAAAGCATCACCCGAGAATAGGATTCCATTGTTTGATTCGAAAGTTACCATAGTTTCTGGCCAGTGTAACATAGGAACCATGTAGAAATTCAGCTTGTGTTCACCCAAATCGATGCTATCACCTTCTCTAACTTCCATTAAATTGTCTTTAACACCGTAATAACGCTCCAACATAGGGAAGGTTTTCTTGTTTCCAACAATTTTCATTTCTGGATAGCGCTCTACCAACGAACGAATAGAACCAGAGTGGTCAGGTTCCATATGATTCACAATTAGGTAATCTGCCTTACGACCATCAAGTACTTCCTCGATATTGTCAAGGTATTCATCCATTGTACCTTTTTCAACTGTATCAACAATGGCTACCTTCTCATCTACAATCACATATGAGTTATAAGCAACACCCTTTGGCAATGGCCAGTAGTTCTCAAAAATATGGGTTCTACGGTCATTTGTTCCTACCCAATAAATCTTCTCAGTAATGTTGTTCTTATTGTGCATTTCTTATTGTTTTGAAATATTTTGCATTTTCAGACTTTAAAATCTTTTTGAAATTCGTATGGTTCCGAGAATCAAAAAGTTGAAAGACGAAGCAATTCTCTTATTTAAAAACAAATAAAGAGAAGCCTTGTTTTCAGCCCACAAAATTAAGAATTAATTTTTTTCTTAAATCAGAAAACAACATGTTCTTGAAAAAAAATGACCTATTGCTGAAGAAGTCGGATAAGTTGTTGTCTATTTAAGATTTTAATATCTCTTCGATGCGTCTCAATTAATCCTTCCTGTTCCATTTCTTTTAAACTTCTTGCAAAGGATGGACGAGTCACTCCAAAAAACTGTGCCATTTCTGATTGTGATTTTGGTAGAGTAACTTGTTCTTTGTCTGGGGCAGCCAATTTTAAAATGTAGTTTGCCAATTTGCCTTTAATGGTTTTAAAATTTAAAAACATCAGTTTGTTGGCTAAAAACTGACTTCGATTTGAAATTAGATTGAGATAATTAATAAGGAATACTTTATTCTTCTGAAACAAATCAACAACCGATTCTTTTGCCAAAGAGAAGATTTCTACATCCTCATTTGCCGTTACATTTACCGGAAACTGATTTCTTTGTCCGAACAAAAAAGCGGAGGCAATAGGGTAGGGAGCCATGATGTCTTCAATTTTTATACTTTTTCCTGAAGGATCGAGCATTTCTCCTTTTACACTGCCTTTCATTACAATCATTAGGTTTTCGCAGCGATCTTCACGAAAAGCTACCATATCACCTTTTGAATATTTTTTAATTCTATACTGTGCACCCTGTAAAAGAGATTCCATTTCTTCTGGAGTAATTCCCCTAAAAACTGGTGATTGAGAGAGTTGTTGAAATAGCATTTTGTTGTTGCAATTATAATTTTCTCAATGATACGGGTTTCCTAGCAATCTTCAAAAAGTAAAAGAGTTTTTTGTCTTTTTCAGTAAATAAAGACTGAGAAATTAAGTGAATAGTTGATTAAAATTATAATCTACTTATTCACTCATTTATTTTTTCACGTTTACACCATCTTTAGTAAATTTCTTCTAAAACTGATTACTGAAATTGAGGTAAGAACTGCAGTAATTCCCAATAGGATTATCATTTTTGGTAGAATATCGATAAGTGGTAGTTGTCTCCAGAAAATATCAAAGAATCCTTCCATGGCCCAGTAGTTTACTGAAATTACTGCTAGTTTTTTCATGATGGCAGGCATAAAGAAAAGAGGCATCATACTTCCGCCTATAGCCGAAATCACAAGAATAATTAGAGTTGATAAACTTTCTACTTGTTTTCTACTTTTGCATACCGATGCCATAAATATTCCGAAACTCGAGCAAGCAATGGCTGCACATAGAATCATTAGAATAAGTGCGGGAAGGTTAATGAAAATATCTAAACCCAAAACCAACCAGGAGTAGAGGAACATTACGCTTAATTGCAATACTGCCATGAATAAAGTTGACAGCATTTTGCCATATAAAATTCCAGAAGGACTAACAGGAGCGATTAATAATCGACGAAATGTACCATCTTCCTTTTCTTTTAATAAAGATGCGCCACTGGCTGAAACACTGAATAGCAACATCATGATTGCTATACCTGCGATGGCTTGCACAAGCCCAAGATTTCCATTTTTCTTTTCACCAACAAGTGCTGTCATTGGAAGTTCTGAATTCTCTTCAATTTCAGATTGCTCTCCAGAATTGTTGAATCCTTCGAATTGTTCTGCCACCTGAGCTTGTATATCTTCTATTTCAGAATTGGATAGATCTGGGTTTTTATCTTTAATCCAAGTATTTACTTTGCCTTTTATGCCTTTCTTCATGGTTACTCCAAAAAGATTTGACCATAAAGCTTGCTGCAATAATCCCATTTCTATCTCTTTGGCTTCATCGTAAAACAATTCCATAGGTATTTTTTTACCAGTTTCAACAGAATCCTGAAAGCCTTTGTACAATACTAAAACAGCAGTTCTTTTGCCTTTTTTGATTAAGGTTTCGGCTTCATCATAGCTTTTAATCTCTAGCTTTAGTCCTTCTTCTGCATCCAAGGTTGAGAAAACTTCTTGCGAAAGATTGGTTTTGTCTTGATCAGTAAATAGTAAGTTTATAGGTCTTGATTTCTCAGATTTTCCTATACCACCATACATTAGCGCAAAAATGGTAATTAATGCGATAGGTAGGAGAAGCGATAAAAATACAGCAGTTTTATCTTTAAAATATTGCTTGATATCTTTTAATGCGATTGTAAACATGTTGCTAGGTTTTAGAATGAATGGAGGTTAGTCGCGTAATGATTTACCCGTTAATTCAAGAAAAATACTTTCCAAGCTCAGACTTCTGATGTCAATCTTATCAAGTAGGAGTTTAGATTGAGAACATAGCTGAATTAACTCTGGCAACTCTGCATTTGCCTGCGATGAAGATAGAATTAAATGATCATCATTTATGAGAAGTTGTCCATTGTATCGATCGGTTAATTGTTCTAAACCATTTTTATTGGGATTGGAATATTTTAAATGAATCTCCTCTTTAATGGAAGAATTGGCTTTCAACTCATCCAAGCTTCCTTCTGCGATGATTCTCCCTTCATCAATAATGCCAATTCTGTCGCATAAACGTTCAGCTTCTTCCATATAATGCGTCGTATAGATCATGGTTAATCCTCGAGAATGAAGTTCTTCAATCACTTCAAAAATCAAATTTCTACTTTGCGGATCTATCCCCACAGTAGGCTCATCCATAAATACGATTTTGGGGTCGTGAAGTAAAGCAGCGGCAATATTTATTCTTCGCTTCATACCTCCAGAATAGGTTTTAATTTTGTGATTTTTTCTATCAGCCAGACCAAGAAACTCTAATAATTCATCACTTTTATTTTGGAGTTGTTGGCCTTTGATTCCGTACATGGTCCCCCAAAATTTAAGATTCTCTGAAGCTGTTAAATCTTCATATAATGCAATTTCTTGTGGTACAACACCAATTAACTTTTTGCATTCAGATAGATTCTGATACAGTGATTTCTCTTCGTAGAATATTTTGCCGTTATCAGGCTTTAGTAGAGAACTTAAAATACTAATAGTTGTGGTTTTACCAGCCCCATTAGGTCCAAGCATACCATATAATTCACCTTTTTGAATGTTCAGGGTTACATCTGTAAGAGCCTTAACTTCTTTGTAAGATTTTGATAAATTTTTTGCAACAAGCATAAGGTTTGTGTAAGGTTAGTGATGAGCTAATTTACACAACTTAATTAGAATTATAAAATCATTTTTAGGAAATTAACGTAGCAAAGCAACATTGCCTTTTTTTAACATTTTTTTGCCATCAAGGTAAGTAACCTCCAGTACGTAAATGTAAACATCGATATCCTGCAATTCACCTTTATATGATCCATCCCAACCAATATTAATACTATTGGTTTCGAATATTTTTTGACCAAGACGATTGTAAATTACAAGAGTGGCCTCTTTGATATCTGTTCCATGAATAAACAGTTTATCATTGTGTCCATCACCATTAGGAGAAAAGGCTTTTGGCAAGCCAACAAAAGGATAATCTTCAATAAACCCAACTTCAATGGTGTCTTGCGATGTACAGTTGTGTTCATTGGTTACCTTAACCCAATATTTACCTTCGGTACTTACCGATATTTGCTGTGTAATTTCACCAGTAGACCATGTGTAAAAACAATTGGGAGTCCCCGCATCTAATACAATTCCTTTGTCTGGATAGGAAATTAAATCTTGACCAAGATCAACATTTGGAACTTCCTTTGTAATTACTTCCACACAATCAGATTCCATATTTCCATTTGCATCGGTTACTTCTACACAGAATTGACCTTGCTTTTTGAGATATACTTCGGGAGCATCACTTTGTAATCCAGTCCACTTGAATGAAAGAGGAGCTACAGGATTTCCCTCAAGCTGTACCATTACGTATACAGAGTCACCTTCACAAATGTTTTGATCTTCTCCAAGGAATACCCCAAATTTTTGACCAGTCTTATAATCTATATGTAAAGTGTCTTTATTGGAGCAACCATACTGATCTGAAACTTCGACCATATATATCCCTCCACTATTTGCTTGGATTGTTTGATTTGTTGCACCATTATTCCAAACATAGCTGGCTCCAGGATTCTCGGCATTTAAAATTGCAGTTTCTCCTTCCCAAAGAACCAAATCAGGACCTAAATCTACAATTGGGTTAGGATGATATTGAATGATAGTACTTGCTGTTTTCTCAAAACCATCAGGATCTGTTACAGTTACTGAATATTTTCCTTCGGTTTCAATTGTTATTTCAGATTCTTCTGCGCCTGTATTCCAATTATATTTATATTCCTGATCAATTGACAAGCTTGGACTAAGAACCATTTTTTCATTGCCACACATGTGAATAATTTCGGGTAACTCAATTTTAAAAATTTCGTCCTCAAGTTTAGCTTTAAATTCTTTAGTACTAGAACAGCCATATTCTGAAGTTTTGGTAACCGAATATTGTCCACTTTCAGAAAGGACAATTGAACTTTTGGAGGAGCCATCAGACCACAGATAAGTACAATTGTCTTCATAAATATTAATTTTCTGCTTTTTGTTTTGTAGAACAACCAAATCATCAATCAATATTTGGGGAGCATTTTGAACTTTAACTTCTACCGATGTACTTACTTTTTGTTGGTCAGCCAAATCGGTTACTATCAATTTATAGATTCCAGGTTCACTTACAAGAATCGATTTTGTTGTTTCTCCATTATCCCATTGGAAAGAATAATTGGAAGGTAAGTCCATTTCTGGATTCAATTCGCAATATCCTCCCTGGCAAATGTTTTTGGTTTCGCCCAAATCCACCTTAAAGCTTTTTACAAATTCAATTCCTGCATAAATGGTGTCGCTGTTACAGCCAAAAACATCTGTTTCAATTAATTTGAAGATACCTGCACCCTCATTCTTAGGCCATTCTATTTTTAAATGAATGTCTTTTGTAGTGGACTTAATATTAGTAGTATTTTCGTGTAATATGGCACCATCTGGCAATACAACCTGGTAGGTTGAGTTTTTACCAATTTTTGCACTATATTTTAGAGTTGAACCAGATTTTGCTTTTGGATGGTAATCATTGAACTCAGGACCAGGTAATGGTAATATTTGAATTGTGGCAGAGCGTGAATCATCTGGAATCTTCAACGGAGTTAAATCTTCTAACCAAGCTTTTTTTAACTCAATGGTATAGTCTTGTATCTTACCACTTAAGTTTCTTAGGAATAAGGAAAAATCATATTCCGAAAACTCTATAGCCTTGTTGCCATTAAGAATTATTGCAGGGCTATTATTTATTGAATAACTGGCAAACCACTTTTTATCTTTAGGTCCTTTAATTGAAAGACTTATTTCCTGAATAGGCAGAACTTCTCCGTTGGTCGCAGAGCAGTACATTGCTTCATAATCGGCAATGATTTTAACAACATCAATGTCATTTTCGTCATCTTGGGCAAGCAAGGAAAATGGCAAAAGTAATATTATAAAGATGGAATATATCTTTGATGAGAAAGAGAGGAATATGTGGCTTAGATATGTCATGGGCGACAATTTTTCTTTAAAAACAAGAAAATACTTCTATTAAATCTTGATATAAATATACTTTAAAAAATCCAAACCTATAATTTTAATCAGTAATTTAAAATGATTCATCATTAAAAATGATACGTTAATCAGTGAAAAATGTTTGGAAAAAAACATGAATTCTGGACTTTTGGCGGTTAAAAATCGTATAGTGTAACATCGGTTACAATTTTTCTTTGTTGGAGGATATACATTTGCAATAGAAAATCAATAAAAATCGGTTTCACAATGGAGAATCAATATTTTAATACCACAGATAGTTTACTTGATATTTGCACTAAATATCCTGAGACAGTAAAAATTTTTGTTTCGAACGGTTTCAAGCAATTAGAGGATGAAAAGAAAAGAGCTCTTTTTGGAAAATCTCTTTCCTTGGAGATGGCTTTGAAGATGAAGAAATTGAATGTGGAAACTTTTACTGCCTTACTGGTAGAAGGTATTGATTCAAATCGTGGTCAGGTTGATGGTGATTTAAATCAGAAGACAAAAGAGAAAAAAGAAGATTCGGTTCATGTTCAGGGATTATTGCCTTGTCCGGTTCGAGTGCCTTTGGTAGAAGGTATTGATTCTTTTATTGTTGACTATGAGAAGAAATACAATAATGAAATTGTATATGATTTAAAAGCAGCTTCAATGGGATTGGATTGGTTAATTGATGATGTAATTAACCAGGAGAATACCGATAATTTGGCTGATATTTTTATTTCTGCTGGTTTTGATTTGTTCTTCGATGAAAAATTGATGGGTAAATTCAAAAAGCAGGGAGTGTTTAAGGATAGCACTGGCTTTGACCGATTGAATAAAGATTTCGATAATGATGAGATTTGTTTGAAAGATCCGGAAGGACATTATTCTATGATTGGAGTTGTGCCTGCAGTATTTTTGGTGAATACAGCGGAATTGGGTGATAGACCTGTACCTCGAACCTGGGCCGATATCTTCAAGCCGGAATTCAAAAGAAGTGTAAGTTTACCAATTAGCGATTTCGATTTGTTCAACTCCATGTTGTTGCATATCTACAAGGCTTATGGTGAAGAAGGTGTAAAAGGATTGGGTGCTTGTTTGTTGGAAAGCATGCATCCGTCGCAAATGGTAAAATCGCATACCAAGAAAAATGAAAAGCCAGCTATTACAATTATGCCTTATTTCTTTACAAAAATGGTTAAGGTTGGAGGTCCTATGATTGCAGTTTGGCCTGAGGATGGCGCAATTATCAGTCCAATATTCATGCTGACTAAAGAAGACAGATTGGATAAGACACAACCAGTTATTGATTTCTTTGCTTCAAAAGGAGTAGGAGAAATTCTTTCTCACCAGGGACTGTTTCCAAGTATCAATCCGAATGTTGATAATAAATTACCAGAGGAAAATAAATTCATGTGGTTAGGTTGGGATTATATCAATAACAACGATATCGGTTCGTTAATTACAAAATGTGAAACTATCTTTAAAAAATCCATACAGGATGAGTCGTTTGCAAATCTGGGACCTTTAAGCTATAGTCCGAACAACGATTAATTATTAAACACTAACAGAATAAACAACACAATATATGAACTTAGTTACAGTATCGGGACCTCCTTCATCAGGAAAAACAGCAGTGATTCTTAAAACCATAGATTCTTTCCAGAAACGTGGTTTGGAAGTAGGAGTCGTAAAATTCGATTGCCTTTATACCGATGATGATATTTTATACGAAAAAGCGGGTGTTAAAGTGAAGAAAGGATTGTCTGGATCTCTTTGCCCTGATCATTATTTCGTAAGTAATATCGAGGAAGTTACCCAGTGGGGAATTAAAGAAGGTTTGGATATTTTAATCACTGAAAGTGCCGGATTGTGTAATCGTTGTTCGCCTTACGTGAAAAGTGTGACTGCCGTTTGTGTAATCGATAACTTGAGTGGTATCAATACGCCAAAAAAAATTGGACCAATGTTGAAATCTGCCGATATCGTAATTATTACCAAGGGTGATATTGTATCTCAGGCTGAAAGGGAAGTATTTGCATCGAGAGTGAATACGGTAAATCCAGGAGCAAGCATTATGCATGTAAACGGATTAACCGGCCAGGGAGCATACGAATTAAGTACTTTACTGTATGACGAAAAAATTGAGGTAAAAACATTGGTTGGTGAAAAACTTCGATTCTCAATGCCATCGGCTCTTTGTTCATACTGCTTGGGTGAAACCAGAATTGGTGAGAGTTACCAAATGGGTAATGTTCGAAAAATTGACATGGAAGATAAAAAGGGAAAAAAGTAAAAGTTTAAAGGAGAAAATAACAAGTTCCGATTCAATTGCCACCTGCTTTAGCAGGTGGATTAAAAAAGCAACAACATGATCACAACACAAGATATACAACAAAAAACAATTGCCGATCTATTTGAGCAGTATCCTTTTCTTCCTGGATTTTTCGAAGAAAACACCTTGGAGGTTGATGGGCAAATCAACGAAAAGTTGGATGATTTTCTGAACATTTTAGATGATGAAGAGGAAAAGGAAAATCGTGCAATGGATAAAAGTCAGGTAATGGAATCCATGGCCGAATACATAACCCAAATGTTGGCTTTCCTTGGCGAAGATGAGGATGAGGGAGTAAATAGCATTACACTTTTGCCTGGAACCAATAAATCGGGCGAGAAGGAACAGTTTGATGAGTTAACCATTAACAAAAGTGAGATTGTTTGTATTGTTGGTCCAACAGGTTCGGGAAAAAGTAGATTGTTGGCAGATATTGAATGGGTAGCACAAAATGATACGCCAACTTCCAGAACCATATTGGTAAATGGCGAGAAAGGCGATAAAAAATGGCGAGTGACTTCAGGACATAAATTGGTGGCTCAGTTGTCTCAGAACATGAACTTTGTAATGGACCTTTCGGTTTATGAGTTTATAGAATTACATGCTCAAAGCCGATTGGTTGAGAATGTTGAAGGTGTAATCAACAAGATATTTGAACAAGCTAATAATTTGGCAGGAGAAAAGTTTAGCTTGGATACTCCAATTACCAGTTTGAGTGGCGGGCAATCGAGAGCCCTAATGATTGCTGATACCGCGATTCTAAGTAAATCACCAATTATCTTGATTGATGAGATTGAAAATGCAGGTATCGATCGTAAGAAAGCATTGGAACTGTTGGTAGGTGAAGAGAAAATTGTATTGATGGCAACTCATGATCCTATCTTGGCCTTAATGGGAGATCGAAGAATTGTAATCAAAAATGGTGGTATCCATAAAGTAATAGATACCAGTGGAGATGAACAAAATCTACTTTCAGAACTGGAACGTATGGATAATGTAATTCAGAACATGAGAACTCGTCTTCGTCACGGTGAAATTATCCGCCAGGAAGACATTGGATTTTAATTAAGAATTAATAATAGAAATAATTATAAAGGTTTTTGGTGTTGCTTACTATTGACCAAAAGCCAATTAATCAGGAGGAAATAATTATGCATGACGGATGCGCAGGAAGCTTTGAAAACGGAAAACAAGTAGTTGATAAAATTAGAATGATGGGCTTTGCAGAGCAATTGATGCCAATGCCTATGGATATTGAATGTCATGGTTGTAAGGAAACTTTTACCATGGAAGAGTTCGAAGGACATTGCCCTAAATGCGATATGGTGCATGGTGTTACACCTTGTCACGCTTTCGATCCTAACAACATTATGGCTGCAGGTATAGGATATTAAATAATTATGAAGAATATAATTTGCCACGGGTTTAAAACCGTGGCAATTTAACCCAACAGAATTTCCTGTTGGGATTTTTTGTGCCAATAAATTTGTAATTTAGGTCTCATTATTCACAAGCAATTCTATATAATATGAACCTTAACTTAGTTGATCAACTTACATTATTGGCATTGGATGATGAGAAAGGAAGCTTTATTGCTGACAGCTTTTCTTTTGCTTATGGACTAGCGGGAGCTGTAATTCTGGAACTTTCATTGCAGGAGAGAATTGAGGTAGAGGGAAAGAAACTAAAGGTCAAGTCAACTCAAATTTGTGGCGACGCCTTACTGGATCATTTCCTGAATAAGATTAGTGGCTCCAAAAAGGAGAGATCCATTCAAACTTGGGTAGAAACAATAGGTGAAAAGTATTCCTATATAAAAGATGAAACACTTGCTAAACTTATCGACGGAGGCATTCTGAAAAAGGAAGAGAAAAAGATTCTTTGGATTTTTAATGTAGATAAGTTTCCTGCAAAAAATGCAAAACCTGAGAATCTACTCAGAAAACGCCTGAATGATATTCTTCTGAACGATTGTGATGTGGAGATGCAAGAGATCATGTTAATTAGTTTAATTGACATGTGTGAGTTAAACAATGAGGTTTATGGCAAGGAGAGAGCCAAAGAGTACAAGAAAAAAATAAAAGAAATTATCGAGAAAGGGCAGTTGAGTTCATCAATAGGAAAAGCAGTAAAAGAAATTCATGAAGCATTAATGGCGGTGATTGTTGTTTTAATTACCACTTCAGCAGTAACAACAACGATCTCTTCATAAATTAGATATTCTTTTTCAAGTCTGATTTTCGTAAATTGATTATCAATTCACTAAAGTCGGGACAGATGAAAATAGCTACATTAAAATCCGGAATTACACATAGGGAAATATTGATTTTTCTGATTTCCTCGCTGGCAATTGTATTGTTTCTTTTTTATATAGACGAAGGATACTATTCTTTTGATTGGATAAAAGAGCCGTTCGCCCTTGTGGTTTTATTGATCTATTTGGTTCCTATATTTTTGTGTCAAATATTGCTTCATGTTTTACTGTGGAAAGTAAAAGACTCAGTAGTCAGAACAGTTTTAAGTACTTTTTTCGGAATAGTAACAGGTGTTGTGTTGGTTATTTTCACTTTTTATATTTTATCATATTAAAGAGTTAGCTAATGAGGGGACACAATCAGCGAAAATCATTAGCATCATACGAGATCTGCGCCTGAATTATTTATCTTCACACTTCTAAATTTAAGAATGTGAACATGAACAAAGAGCAGATCATAAATCAAACCGTAGAATTTGTAAAGCAAACACTGGCTAATGCCGAAGGAGGTCACGATTGGTGGCACATTTACAGGGTATGGAAAACGGCTAAGCATTTGGCAGAAAATGAAAAAGTAGATCTGTTTGTTGTTGAATTGGGTGCCTTACTTCATGATATTGCCGATTCAAAATTCCACAATGGTGATGAGAGTGTAGGACCCAAAAAGGCGAGAGAATTTCTATTATCTGTAGAGGTACATGAAGATGTGATTGTTCATGTGGAGCAGATCATCAGCAATATTTCTTTTAAAGGGGGAAAAGAGGCTCAAAAATTTAAATCTCTGGAATTGGATGTGATACAGGATGCAGATAGAATGGATGCCATTGGCGCCATAGGCATTGCTCGCACTTTTAATTATGGTGGACATAAAAACCGCGAAATTTATAATCCAGAAGTAGATCCCAATTTAAACATGACAAAGGAGGAGTACAAAAACTCAACAGCTCCAACCATCAATCATTTCTACGAAAAACTTTTGCTGTTAAAAGACAGAATGAACACCAAAGCAGGCAAAGTCTTGGCAGAACAACGTCATCAGTTTATGGAGCAATATTTGGATCAGTTTTATAGAGAGTGGGAAGGACAGGTTTAAAATCTATAAATAATTTTTCCAGAGGTGGCATTCTTGCTGCCTCTATTTGTATACAATTGGTGGAACTATACTGAAGGACAGCAAGCAATTTAAGCCATCTGTTTCTTTGTTTATATTTTATTGTTTTGTAGATTCATGAACTTAAAACTAATATCGCAATATTTTTAATTGTCGATATTTTATAGCTACTAATCCAGGAAAGCAAGGGATTTTATCATGCGAAAAAAGAAAAAGAAAGAGATATTAAAAGAGTCGTTTGGAGAGTTAAAAAATGATGCATTTAATTTTGATTCGATTGGTAGTTATTTTAAAAATAAGAGCAATAGCGAGTTGTTTGATATTTTATCCGATAAGACTTGTAATGATCTGGATTTTGAAGAACTATTCATGTATTTGGATCGGACGAATTCAAAAGTTGGACAACAGTATTTGTACAACAAATTAAGAAGCATTCCTGCAAAATCAGAAAATGTTGAGTTTAAGGAGAATTTGATTCAAAAGCTTTTGCATGATGAACAGCTTAGGATTAATACTCAGTTGCAACTTGATAAACTCAATAAGACAGATGCTTATTATATAGCATCTTTGTTTCAAGGTGAATATGAGAAAGCTCCCAAGTGGTTTTTTATTGTTCGCCTGTTATCTTTTACCAGCTTGTTGTCCTTGTTAATGATTCCTTTTAATGCCAAAATGTTCTTTGTGTTTTTGGGAACTTTCATTGTCAATATAGGATTTCACTATTGGAACAAAAGGAATCTATACAAGTACCTGGGATCTATTCCACAACTCTTAAAATTAAATAGTATTGCGGCTAAGCTATTTAAAGTAACGGAATTCAAAACAATTAATCCGGAGCTGAAAAGCTCAATTCAAGTGATAAAGCAGGTTCGAAACAGAATGTCCTTCTTTCGATTAGAAGCCAATTTGCAAAGTGAACTTGAAGCCGTATTTTGGGGAATTCTGGAACTGGTAAAAATCGCTTTTCTTTTTGAACCACTGTTACTGTTTGGTATTTTAAATCGATTAGATAACAAGAGAAAGGAAATTGAAAGTGTTTATTGTTTTATTGGAGAAATAGATGCTCTGATTTCTATCGCTTCCTTAAGAAAAGGGACTGATCTTTATTGTATTCCTACAATTAACAAGTCTGAAATCAGGGCCGAAAAGGTTTATCATCCATTAATACCGAATTGTATTTCCAATACCATTGAGGTGAATCAAAAATCGATTTTATTGACAGGTTCAAATATGTCTGGAAAAACATCCTTCATTAGAACCATTGGATTGAATATGATATGCGGACTGACCATTAATACCTGTTTTGCAGAAGCAATGACTTTTCCTCGTTTGCGAATTTACTCTGCCATCAGAATAAATGATGATTTAATAAATGACAGAAGCTATTATTTTGAAGAAGTTCTGACAATTAAGGAAATGATTGACAATGCATCTAATGGCATAGCAAACCTGTTTTTGTTAGATGAAATTTTCAAAGGAACCAATACCGTTGAGAGGATATCTGCAGGAAAAGCTGTTCTTTCAGCTTTAAGCAAGAGCAATAATTTTGTGTTTGTTTCTACTCATGATATCGAACTTACCGATCTTTTGACGGACGAATATGAATTGTATCACTTTAGTGAAGTTGTAAAGGAGAATAAGGTAGACTTCGATTACAAGTTGAAACCAGGAAAACTGAAGAATAGAAATGCAATTCGAATTCTTGAAATTAACGAATACCCTGGCGATGTTATAGATGAAGCAATTGCCATTTCAAAAAGTCTGGATCAATTAACAATTGAAAATATGCATATGTTATCATGAAAAACAAACTAATCATCTCACTCTTATTTATAGCATTGGATATCATGGCGGAACTAGTTCTAAAAGGGTAATACGAAACTCAACCGCTCGAACTATCTATCATTTATGAGAAAACTATTGTTTAAAAAGATAGAATGAACACCCAAGCGAATAAAGCCATGATTGCAAAGCGTCATCAATTTATGGAGCAATATTTGGATCCGTTTTGTAGAGAGTGGTAGGAGATTTATAAATTCTCAATTAAGTTTTTTTAATGCAATAAATAGAATTGTTATTCATGATATGAATCAATCTTATTTATAATGTTTATAGTTGTATTTTATTAAATACTATGATAATTTAGTGGCAAACCCTAAATTCCCCTAATACTATGAACAAATTATTTGCTCAGCTTACAGTATGCATTGTAGCTTTTTTGTTTTGTCCTTCTTTAAATATTCAGGCTCAAACGATAATTAAATTTGATGATTTGCATTTTCATTCTGAATTTGAAAAATTAGCAATAAACAATTATTTAAATGGTAAGCCCGATACACTAGAGATCTTTTTATCAATTGATGAAAGTATAAGTAAAGAAATTGCTTTAAAAAGAAAAGAATCATACCGAAATGCAATTCAACAATTGATTGCCAAAAAGGTTAATGAGAAAAAGCTGAATAAAAAGATCAGACTTACCTATTCAAATATTCACAATCATTTTCTAAGGAAGTATCAAGAAGTAGAATACTTTCCTAAGATTTTCGAGACAGGAATCTACAACTGTGTTTCAGCCTCCATTTTATATGCAATGGTTTTTGAGGAATTGAATATCCCATACAAGGTAAAAGCATCAGCGACTCATGTTTATTTAGTAGCAAACCCTGGCGAAAATTCTGTAGTGATCGAAACCACAAATCCTGGAATAGAAAAACAGATTTTTACAGGAGAGTTTAAATCTCAATATGTATCACATTTAAAGAAATCTAAATTAATTAGTGATGTTGATTTGAAAAGTAAATCAACAGAAGAAATTTTTGAAGAAGATTTTAAAAAGGTAAAAGATGCTGATTTTAATAATCTAATAGGAATACAATATTACAATAAGGCAATAAATAAATTACAATACAATGATACCAAAGGTGCGTTGGATTTAGGTCAAAAAGCATATTTCTTTTATCCTGACGAGCAGATAAAGCAGTTGCTATATACATGCTTAGCTTTTCATATTGAGAAATGTACCTTTCAGAAGTTAAATGATATAAATTATTTGGCTCAACTTTCAAGGATTGAAACAGTTGAAGATAATATAATTGTAGGAATATTTAATAATGTAATTCATAATCAACTACAGTACACTGATAAAGAAGCTTTCTGTGATTCTCTGTATACACATTTCGTATCTCAATTGGATGACAAAAAATTAATAAAGGAACTTAGTTTTTCCTACAACATGCAAATGAGCTATTTGTATCAGAATACTGATAAACTTGAAAAATACATTTTAAAGGCCATTAGTATTAAGGGAAATCATCGTGATGCTAAAATAATAATGAAGAATCATGTTGAACGTAAGTTATTTAATTTGCGCGATCCTAAAGTATTGCTTGATTCAATTAATAAATTAGAAGAGAGGATAACGCATAGAGAAACCAATGCGATAATTCAAGATCATAAATTAAGAGCTCTATTAGAATTGGCTTATCATTGTGCAGAGAAAAAAAAGATAACAGAATGCAATAAATATCTTCTGGAATTTGAAAAATCATGTCAGGGACCAGTTGAAAAGCAGATGTTGTATTTATCTGTCGAAAATGCTTATCGTAAAATGGCGGCTTATTATTATTACAAGGGATATAGAACCAAGGCAAGAACATACGTGAATCGTGGTTTAAAATATATTCCTGATAGTAGAATACTAAAGGCGTTTTTAAATTAGTTGTAGATATAGAATTAAACTTCCCAATACACCACACCACTAAATCGAACCTTAAACTAAATTGTCATGTTTAAAACAAAACTATTCAGCAGTTTGCTGTTATTTGTATTTTGCCTTAGCGGTAGCTTTGCCAATGCCCAGAGATTAAGCTCAGCTCAGATTGATTCACTTGCCAACAAAACATTAGAATCCTTTCCATTGGCTGGATTTGCCGTATCGGTAGTGCACAATGGAGAAGTAGTACACGCCAAAGGATATGGAGTAAGATCCATTGAAAGCAAAAAAGCTGTGGATGAAAACACCTTGTTTGCCATAGCTTCCAACAGCAAATCCTTTACTGCTGCGGCTTTGGCCATATTGGTGGATGAGGGAAAATTAAACTGGAAAGATAAGGTGGTAAAGCACATTCCTGAGTTTACCATGTACAATTCTTATGTGCGCGATAATTTTACTGTGGAAGATTTGCTATGTCATCGCAGTGGACTGGGATTGGGTGCAGGTGACCTAATGATCTTCCCTGATGGCAGCGATTTTAATATTGATGATATCCTGAATAGTTTTCAGCACCAAACACCAGTTTCAGACTTTCGTACCAAGTACGATTACGACAATTTGTTGTACATCGTAGCGGGAGAAATCATACATAGATTGAGTGGCATGAGCTGGGCAGAATTTGTAGAGGAGAAAATTATGAAACCACTGCAAATGAATGCTTCTGCAGGATCGTTCAAAAGAATTAGAAACAAGGATAATGTAGCATTGCCACATTCATCGGAGTATGGCGAGTTGGAAATTGTAGAGGCCTACACCAATCCATTAATGGATGCTGCAGGTGGCATATACGCCAGTGTAAATGACTTGAACCAATGGTTGTTGATGCATTTGAATGCTGGAAAGTATGGCGAAGATGAGCAATTGTTTTCATCACAGAACCAAAACAACATGTGGAGAGCCCATACCATGCTAAATTTCTCGGCCAAAGGAAGTGGCAAATACAAGAATCATTACAAAGCTTACGGTTTGGGTTGGGTGATTGAGGATTATAATGGTTATACCATCATCAGTCATACAGGGGGATTGCCAGGAATGCTTTCTAAAACCGTATTGATTCCTGAGCTGAATTTAGGGATTGCAGTTTTAACCAACACCCTGCCTGGTGGATATGCCTACTACATGATGCCGCAAGCCATTATCGATTCCTATATAGAAGCCAAACCAACCGACTGGAATGCCTTTGCAGCGGAACGTCTTAAGGGAACACAAAACAAGGTTGATTCGGTTGTGAATGCTGTTTGGAATACGGTTGATCTTGCCAAGAATGTAACGATTAACAAGGAAGACTATATTGGTTTTTATTGTGACAAGTGGTTTGGGAAAATGGAAGTGTACGAGAAGGATGGCGAATTGTGGATGCGCTCCCTGCGATCGCCTAAACTTACGGGTAAAATGCATTATTACAAGGCCAATAGTTTTGCTGTGAAATGGGCTTACCGCGATATGAATTGCGATGCTTTTGCCATGTTTGCATTGGATGAGGAAGGAAAAGCACAGAGTCTGAAGATGAAAGGGATCTCTCCCAATATCGATTTCAGCTTCGACTTTCAGGATCTGGATTTGAAACGGGTAGAGGAGTAAGTAAAGGAGAAAGGAGAAAGTTGTAGTCATCCCGAGCTTGTCGAGGGATCTCTTTACAATATTCAAAGGTTAAGGAAAAAGGTGCAAGTTATAAGGATGAGCGTACAGCAATCAGCATTTATTTGCAGCGACCAAAGTCCCCCTTTCAGGCAGGGCTGTCAAGTTCAATATACACAAATAACTTTCTTGTTTTTAATACAAACTCTATCACTTTAAATCATTTTAAAAAAATCGCCACAAAGTGGCAGTTTAGTTTAGCCTCAAGGCAACGCCTTGGGTAGTTTATTTAAAGCAAGTGAACGTCCTGAAAGGACAGTTTATTATTAAATTGCCCTTTCAGGACGCATTTAACAGTGGTTTATTATCCTGAGGCCTTGCCTCAGGCTGAATTAAATTAGGCTTTCAGCCTGATATATAATGCATCTTGTATGAGCTTACAGATGTTAGGGAAATATTTATACCATTTAGGACTTAACAGCCCTGGGATTTAGGGGAGTGTTGAGCCAAGCATTAAATAAGAAACTGCATTCACATGTCTAGCATCTCCAAGATGCTTGACATGTGGAAGTAAAGAGCCGCACAATGATGCGGCTTTTTTTATAAGGCAGTGTTTGACATGTTTGTAAAAAAGAAAACAAAATGCGCGGAATGGTGTTTTGATTTTAAGGCGATAAATATCTGTAAATTAATAAGTGAGAAGGTTTTGATGGCGCTCACTTGTTTCGTAAATTATAGATTCGAAAATCACTTAAACACAAAATATCATGGAAAATCATACAGGAAGCACAGGCAAATGCCCAGTTACGGGTGCAGGAGCCAAGCAAAGTCATGCAGGAGGAGGATCAAAAAATCGGGATTGGTGGCCCAATCAATTAAAGCTCAATATTCTTCGTCAGCATTCATCCTTATCCAATCCTATGGGGGAGAAGTTCGATTATGCTGAGGCTTTTAAAAGTTTGGATTACAAAGCTCTTAAAAACGATCTGTTTGAATTGATGACCGATTCGCAAGAGTGGTGGCCTGCCGACTTTGGTCATTACGGCCCATTGTTCATTCGCATGGCTTGGCATAGTGCAGGAACCTATCGCATTGGCGATGGAAGAGGAGGAGCTGGTGCAGGCCAACAACGATTTGCACCTTTAAACAGTTGGCCCGATAATGCCAATTTGGATAAAGCTCGTAGATTACTTTGGCCTGTGAAGCAAAAGTATGGCAATAAAATATCATGGGCCGATTTGATGATTCTGGCAGGAAACGTAGCACTGGAATCCATGGGTTTCAAAACCTTTGGATTTGCAGGTGGTCGTGCCGATGTTTGGGAACCCGAAGAAGATGTGTATTGGGGATCGGAATCTGAGTGGTTGGAAAATGACAAGCGCGATTTAGACCTCGAGAAACTGGACAATCCGCTTGCGGCAATTCAAATGGGACTGATCTATGTAAATCCCGAAGGTCCGGGGGGAAATCCCGACCCAATTGCTGCGGCAAAAGACATTCGTGAAACATTTGCACGAATGGCCATGAACGATGAGGAAACGGTAGCATTGATTGCAGGTGGGCATACCTTCGGAAAGTGCCACGGAGCAGCAGATGCAAATCATGTAGGACCGGAACCCGAGGCAGCTTCGATAGAGGAGCAGGGCCTGGGATGGATGAGCTCTTATGAAAGCGGAAAAGCAGGCGATACCATCACCTCAGGATTGGAAGTTACATGGACACAAACTCCTGCCAAATGGAGCTATTACTTTTTTAAGAATTTGTTTGAATACGAATGGGAACTTAGCAAAAGTCCGGCTGGTGCACATCAATGGGTAGCTAAAAATGCTGGAGAGGAAATGCCAGATGCTCATGATACCTGGAAAAAGCACAAGCCAAGCATGTTGACTACCGATTTGTCATTGCGTTTCGATCCTGCTTACGAAAAGATATCACGACGTTTTTATGAGCGTCCGCTCGAATTTGCCGATGCCTTTGCACGAGCATGGTTCAAGTTGACCCATCGCGATATGGGACCTAAAAGCCTTTACCTTGGGCCAGAAGTACCTGCCGAAGATTTAATTTGGCAAGATCCGATTCCGGCTGTAGATCATGAACTGATTGACGAAAATGATATTGCAGACCTAAAATCGAAAGTCTTGGCAGCAGGTTTAAGTATTTCGCAAATGGTTGGCACAGCATGGGCTTCGGCTTCTACTTTCCGAGGTTCCGATAAGAGAGGGGGAGCCAATGGTGCACACATTCGTTTGGCGCCGCAAAAAGATTGGGAAGCGAATCAGCCCAAGCAATTGCAAAAAGTGCTGAAAGCATACGAGGCCATTCAGGAGGAGTTCAATGCCTCGCAATCTGGTAACAAGAAGCTCTCTATGGCCGACCTGATTGTATTGGCAGGTTGTGCCGCAGTTGAAAAAGCGGCAAAAGATGGCGGAGTCGATCTTGTAGTTCCGTTCGCACCTGGACGCATGGATGCTTCGCAGGATCAAACCGATGTTGAATCCTTTGCCGTGCTGGAACCCATTGCCGATGCTTTCCGAAATTACCAGAAAAAGAAGTATGCCGTATCTACCGAAGACTTGTTGGTTGACAGGGCACAGCTGCTTACATTAACTGCACCGGAAATGACAGTGCTTGTGGGTGGTTTGCGTGTGCTCAATACCAATTACAATGAGACAAAACATGGTGTATTTACCAATCGTAAGGAGGTGTTGAGCAATGATTTCTTTGTGAATTTATTGGATATGAATTTGGCATGGACAGCAAAGGATGAGCATTTTGTAGCTCGCAATCGAAAGGGCGGTAAGGTAAAATACACGGCTACACGTGCCGATTTGGTGTTTGGATCGAATTCCGAACTTAGGGCAATTGCCGAGGTATATGGCAGTGCCGATGCTCATGAAAAGTTTGTTTGCGATTTTGTTTCTGCCTGGAATAAAGTAATGAATCTCGATCGATTTGATTTTAAATAGAAGGAGCGTTCAGCAATTGATGCAGCGGCCAAAGTCCCCCTTTCAGGGGGGATTGAGGGGGGTGTTAAGCTAAACATCAACGAACGTGTAAATCATAAACTGCATTCACATGCCTAGCATCTTCAAGATGCTTGGTATGTTATACTATTTAAATATTATAAACGCACAGGTATAATGCCGATACATATTCAAAGTGCCTATAGAAGTGAAACGCCCTAAAGGCATATTTTGAATAGTAATCGGTATTAAAAGTAAAGAGCTGCATTATTGTGTGGCTCTTTATTTATTAAAGGGTTTAAGGGAGAGAATGTAACAATTGAGGGAATGTTGATAGTACTTGTTATCTGATTAACTGTATGTAAATGATAGTGAAGTATATATGTAGTTCAATTAAGTGCATTTGGAGTAAAATTAACAGGACTAATTGGTGCATTAATTGAACTTGTATGATAATTAAATGAATAGATTATCAGTTTAAAAGAATCTGGATATTGGTAAGGAATAGCTGTAATTAGATTAAATGAATTTGAATAATTGGTAAGGTAATTTAATGGTAGTTTAAATGGACTTGTTTACCAATTAAATGTATTTGTATGATGATGAAGTGTATCTGTAAAGCAATTAAGTGTATCTGTAAAACAATTTAGTGTATCTGGAGTAAGATTAAGGGGACAGGTTGACAGATTAAAAGGATCTGGAGAATGATTAAACGGACTGATTGTCAGTTGAAGTGTATCTGTATGAAGGTGAAGTGTATCTGTAAACTGATTAAGTGTACCTAAATCATAGTTAAGATCATGAAATGAATGGTGAAATAAACCTGTAGTATGTTTAAATGTATTTGTATGCTTATTAAGTAAGCTTGTGAATTGGTCACATGAAATAAAGTACAGATCTCTAGAATTAGTAATGAGACATGGAATTTAAATTAGGATGATTACTTGGTGAGTAGTAAGAATTAATGGAGGATATTGTCTTTTATTTCGTTAAGCTATAAAAGCCTATAAATTAATCATAGGAATTCTTTGTTGAGGGATTATTGTTTTGTACTTTCATTGGTGGAAAATACATTAATGCATTTTATATACAAGTTGTGTTTAATTTATGATGCGAACTGCGATAGCCATATTACTACTGACTCTTGGAATAAATAGCTTCGGTCAAAATAGCGGAAGACTGAAAGAAATATTCAATCCAATCCCCATTGATTTGGAGCAAAAAGATCTGATTGATTCAATATCCCCATACCTAGCTGATTTTGACAAAAATGAATCAAGGTTTAAGCTAATCAAACACCCCTTCTTTAAAAACTACGATGAAGTATTTATTTCTTTCCTAGATCAAAGAGAATATTTTATAAGTGATAACGAATTGAATCAAAAGATAATTCAATGGATATGCATTGATATTAGGCTTGGTTTTTTTGAATCAAACGATAAATCAAGCAAAAGAAAATTTGAACAGATATATCACAATTATTGCGCGATTTTCAAAGATTATGAAACTGAAGAATATGAACTTTTTGGTGACTTGAAATATGCTGATGGAACGATATTCTGCTCTGACAAAGAATATTCAAAACCATTTCTTGCAATTGAACTTTATGAAATTGGAGGAGGTTCTGATGTAATTTGTGCAGAAGAGGATGGAAAAATATATGAAACTTATAATATCAGATTCAAAATAAAAACTAAATACAATAGCGGGGCATAGCGCATGCCGATGTTTGGTTCGGCTGGACACAGAAGTGAGAATTTGAACGATAGAACTATAAACAACAGGCCTGCTGGTGCAGCGGTACGACGCTATACCCGCGGAATGTTAGGCACAATGTAAAATGAAAAAGGACATACCCAATATAATAAAAGTGAATGTTCCTTATGATCCTCACAGAGTTGAAGATACTCTACTCTGGAGATATGAAAGAATTATCGAAGAAGGATATTCTTTCAGCGAACATGATTTTGACCTTTTCTGCGCTATATTGATCAGGAAACATGGAATTGAAAAACTATCTACTGACCTAAAAGAAAGAATATTTAATGGAGACAATATTAGACCATCCATTCAATTTCAAATAACTGCTTTAGCAATAGAACAAGGAGAGGAAGTTCAAGAAGAAGAATTTGAAAACCACACAAGAGAGAGAATAATAAGAGCTATAGAGCGTAAAAGAATAGTTAAAAAAGAAATTGCAAGAACTGGAATAAATGCACAAAAAGTAACACTTAATAACTCCAAATACTATCGAACACTCCTTAATCTAATCAAGGGCTTTGTTGATATAACATTAATTGATTGGTTCATACCTATTACTTTAACTTTTGAACGTTTCGTTCATATCTATGTCAAACACGTTGAGGAAACAAAATTCGGAGATGGTCAATTCAAGAGACGTTCATTCTTCGATTACAAACACGATGAGCTCTATAGTCTTATTAAGAAAATACTTCGGCAAGAAGAAAAATCAATCAAAGATCACTTTTTAGAAGTAAGTGCTGGGTTGGCATTAAATAAACCAGAACAGGTAAAAGACTATCGAAGAGGAATCGGAAAACATCCACCAATAAATTTGAATGGTGACCAGTTTAAGTTAACAATTGACAAGACTGGAAAAATAATGTCATTCCATCAAATAAAATAAAGAAACCCCTGATAGCGCGAACTTAATGACATTGAGCGCGAGCTTATACCTAGAATCCGCAAGTAGATAAAGTAAAGCAAATTTTTGCACTTTATTTCATAAATAATAATCCTGATAAGATAAATAACAATCCAAAAATTCATTATTAGCATGCAATGAACCAATACTCTTGT